>Ga0302280_1000308_pt1 | contig 42814 bp, 13 predicted proteins | sample III_Fen_E1_1_FD_198771 | JGI IMG/M metagenome (GOLD analysis project Ga0302280, IMG submission 198771) | Peat permafrost microbial communities from Stordalen Mire near Abisko, Sweden - III_Fen_E1_1 | ecosystem: Environmental > Terrestrial > Soil > Wetlands > Permafrost | place: Sweden: Abisko... | reverse complement strand
ATATACATTTATTAATGATTGATGACATCCGTTAATCTCACAATATGCTTATTGCAAACCTTTTTATCCAAACTTATTCTGATAAATGTTTTATACTCCATTGACTCAAAAATATGAAGACATATCTCATTTAGTCAATTGTGTAATATATTCAAACACTTTAGCTAATAAAATTATTTAATATTTCAACGTGTTAGCAAATGACAGATTCAGAAGCAATTAAAGAAATGCATCATCTCGCAATGGCTTCAAGAGATAGAGCTTATTGTCCCTACTCCAACTTTGCAGTCGGCGCCTGTATTCTCGGAGCCAATGGAAAATATTATACTGGATGTAACGTGGAAAAAGCTGTCAATAGTCTCTGTGCAGAGGGCACAGCTATTGTTAAAATGGTTGAGGATGGTTGTCGATAACTTAAGGAGGTTTATGTCGTTACTGAATTAACTGGCAGTTCCCTTGCTGCTCCATGCGGATTTTGCAGGCAGTACATTAAATAATTCTCTCATGATGACGTAAATACAAATTTATTCAGGAGAAAGTCTTAGTGCATTTAGGCAGTTCTTCGAAGGGATATGAGAAAACCTTTACCTTTGCCTATTTATTCCCAGTTTCTTTTGGACCAGCAAGTTTGGGAAAGCCACTCCCATGATTATCTCCCCATATGCATCTTTGATTTAATTAATCAACAAATTGAATTTACGTCATTTTACACGTTAATAGATATAATTTTAAGATATTTGATGATTTAAATTTATACTATTAGTACTAAATATGTTGTGGCAATATTCAAACACTTTCAAGATGTATTTTTCAATTGCTTGGACAGAATTGATAACTAATAAATCTTATCTGATGTTAAAAATATCTTAAAATTAAGGATTCACTAATCAATTAATACGATCGAATAGTTGGTTTTAAAATCCTTTTTCAAACACTCCAATTCTTAGCCAATACCAATATTTTTGATTGCGTTTTGCTCTGGCTGTCATCAAATGGCGATAAAGAACTTTTTTGGCAAACATTTGTGTCCAAATAAGTTTTAATGTAGGGTCAGTCAATAGAGTATTGTAATCTTGCAAAGTTATATGGCCTTTTCTAACAATTGGAACAATCTTTTAATCTCCAAGGATCTATTTTTGGTTTTTTTTAATTTCTTTAAGAAAGACCCTCCGAAACACTTGAAGGAAATTTTTTGTCTTTTGATCAATTGGTTTTGATTTCTCTGGAGCTGGAGGATTCGTTGGAGGGTTTGAATCAAATATTTATTGTTAAATTTATCTTTATCTTAATATAGAGTTTTGTTTTTAATTTTCAATATTGATTTCCTATAATCTTGAACATTCCCTTTAATATATTAAGGAGACATTTTTCTGATTTTCCTAGTAAAAGTCATTTGAAAAGTCACAGAAACCAGTACTTAAACCATTATCTTCGAAATTAATAAAATCTTATATAGGGGTCATTAGTTTTAAGTCTGTACTTAATAATGTTAAAATTATTAATTGTCTCCGATATATCTATATTAATAGTCATATTTATTAATCAATTCTATCCTTTTCCGATTCATCTTTTGTATCGCCATTAAGATCGATTTAAGGTCCTTGTTGGAGATAAACTTTTAAAAATAGATTAATCTTCTTTTTAAAAAAACAAAAGCATAAAACTGAATTCAATTTATCTTAAATTAATTATTTTACACGTTCCACACATCAATTTCCTCGTTTTTGTCTAATCGATATATCATTCATTATTGAACCTAAATAGTACAAACTAGGTATGCAAATAGTAATAAAAAAGTTGTGAAATTAGCATTTCCTTTGAAAATCAATAAGAATTTGCAGTCACTATAATTTGCATTAAGTTTATTTAATCACGAGATCATTTAGATCTATAAAATTTCCCTTTATAACAGATTTATAATAAAAATTATTTAAGCCTATATTTATGAATAAAATATACAAAAAAGTTTGTTATGTAAAGCTAAAGTTTATTTTCTATGCTTTCGATAAATTTATCTTTTTAACTTTATATAATAATAATTTTATAATGACGGAAACAGCTTAGGCAGAAGCTATTTTGGAATCAACAGCAAAGTTATATGAAGAATCTGATCTATCAAATAAGAAAGAAATAAGATAACTGCAGTCTTAAGAAAAATATGAATCAGAATTTATAAACCCCATTTCTATTTCCAAGGCAACTTTACCCAAAGATAGCAATCTTTCTCCCAAAAAATAATAATCTAAAATATTGTCAACAAGCAGAGTGGAGAAAAGTCTAAGATAGATTTATAGTTATTACTCTCAGTCCTACGTACAGCAAATCAAATAATGTTAAGGATTCGACTTGAGCATAGAAAATAAACTCAAACTGCAGGCTTTTCTACTTTTCGCAAAAAATTTTAATATCCTAAGGACTATATTATCAGTTTAACGCATCACCGTTATGTTTAAGAAACAAGCCAATTTTGGAAAACATCTCACTTTTGATAACTTTCATTCCCTCATTGATTCTATGTCTCATTAACCATAGACTATAACACATTTGCGATTAGAAAAGATTGTCCAGTAATTGGATAAGGAAACAAGAGAATAATTAGAAAAACAAGAGTTTTATAACTATCTCAAACTTGGAAGTTCAAAAAAATATCGGAAAAATTATACTGATTTATTTGGAGCCTTCAATATTTTAGAAAAGCCTCGGAATGACAGAGTCAGTAATTTTGATCTTAAGTAGAATCCAATTATAAAAAATTAAGCCTGCCTTTGATCAAGAGAAAATAAATACCCGAGTATAAGAAAAGAGATATTTCTGAGATCAAAATGAGATACGAACAAAAAGACATTAAAAATATTGTAAATAATCAAAAATATGTACTATCATTAAAACCTGAAAGCCAACCTCAAAAAAGTTCTAATAATGAAATCAAATAGATCATGGTAAGTTGGCAAATTCTTAAATCAAAATCAGTCAACAACTTGGGCAAACCATCAGAAAATGTGAATAAGCCTTATCTGAAAATTGATCCTGAATAAGAGGATCCGTACCTAAAATAATTGCAACCGGGCTCGAAATAATTTAATTTAAATATCTCTGATAAATACGAGAGTCAGTAATAGAAAAAAGGCAAAAAGGAACGTAAGAATAAAATTGAGCATCAAATTGAATAAATTCAGAAACGTGAAAGCATAAAGAATCAGCAAATAATAAATAGAATTGACAAGCAATTACAGATCCGATCAAATCGTAAATTTAAAGTCTGATTTTGTGTTGCTGTTTCTTCATCTCTAATTTGGCATTTTATCTAATTGATGTACAAATCATATTAGGTATCATGATTAATTTTATTTATAAGGCTCATTAGTTTCAAATAAACATATTTTTAAACTTCATTTAAAATTCAAATTAGCCGAAAGGCACAGTAATAGAAAATAAATGTTAATATCGTTATTAAAGCTTGTTTGCCGCTCTCATTTTTATTGGCTTACTAATTAATAAACAATAATAAAAATAGAGGCTCATTATTCAGTTTATTGGGATTTTGATTCGAGAATATATTGAAAATAAACTGAAAAAACTTCTAAACAAATATAGCCATTTATGCTAAAATAAAGATATATAATTTCAATGAATTGACCTCTTTATTACGTCCTTCCACTTTGTTATATGCCCACTGCTCGATATATTTATTCTCATCTTCTCAATAAATTTTATCATCTGCAACTTTGTTTCCATTCTGCATCGACTCCGCAGTATTCGCAGTATACATTCGCTTGAACTGAAGAAATCTTGGCATAGCATACGAATGTTATTGTTTTAGAGGCGCTGTTCAAAAAATATAGAAATTGACTTCAAGGAAGGTGAGCGTTGATTAAATTCACTGATATGATGCTTTTCCCAATAACTGAGCTCATTTAAGAGTTCGCGTTCTTTGAAAAAAGCAACAATCATTGTCTTAAAATTGATGCAAAGCTCCATCGTATCATCTTTTCTCCCATGAAATATTTTTCGGTACAATTCAACTACTTCGCTTGGTATTGAAATTTGATGTTGAGGTTGAGAGTAAAAGGAAGTCTTCGTTTATAGACTAGCGTCGGAAACTCGAGGAACATCATTTGTTGGTTCGAGCTTTTTCTCTTCCTTCTTGAAGGAGCCTAAGTGTTATCCTTTGAATTATCCCGGGTCATCGATAAAATTTTCAAAAATTGGTGAATTTTCATATCCATAGGGTTGAAATCGATACAATTGAGAACTTGAGTTGTCTTAGGAATTTGAGATATCTCCAAAACCTCCCATATATTAATGGAAATCATGATTCATTTGATTAATAATTATAGACAGATTTCAGCAATACTGAAATATGACCGTAAAAAACATTGGGAAATTAAATTTTGTTCGATTCAGCTGTCATTCATCTCGAAAACATTATTTCCTTCTTTTCCATCTTCAACTGATCTTATAAAGATAACTATCGGTTACTGAATGAAAGTTTAAATATCAGAATTATGATATTATACAAAATGTATACAGCCAAGAATGATATGCAAAATCATTTTGTCAATAGTTATTGAAGGTTGGAGTAGTTTTTGATTTATTAAAAATGGAAAAGAATATACAAAATAAATTGAGGGCTTAAGATTAATTAAAAGATATAATTTCAATTAATCATAAATAATTTATATATATGACATCTGGTATATAACAGATCAAACATCATAATAGTAAATTTTGTTTTTGATAGAATTATCGATTTTGATTCTCAAGTTTACTTATTTTTATATCCATTTCTCTGATGCATTGGAAATGGTAGAATTTTAAGGTCAAAGTCACAATCAGCATGAAGTAAAATAATCCTTGGATCGTCATATAGGTTTTTATGTTCGATTCATGCTATTAGGTTTCAAATTTATGATATTTTTCATCAGTGAACGGAAAGTACAGACTCATTCCAGTCAAAACGAATGGACTAATTATGCTGTAAGGACCGCTTATGCAATTACATAAGGATACTCCAAGAAGAAATGCGAAAAAATGTCGATTTTTTTCTTGATTAACTAATAGATACATTGGGTAAAGAAAGCATTAAAGCATAATAGTCCAGAAGAGTAGTACTGGATGAGATTGCAACTCATAAGAAAATAGGCATTAGTGGCATCAGGAATAAAGTAAAAGACGGGCACAACTAAAAGTACTGCTGGCATGTATTGAAGATAGAGTAATCGATGCATAGCGTTTAAATTTTCTGGATTAGTTTCCATCTTTTAAAGTTCTGATACTTTCTGCTCGCTCTTTTTTAATTTTAAGTAATGATTCAAATTCTTCGGTTCTTTGTTGTTTAAGTCACTAAATTTGTAGAGCTTGACTAGATTATTTAACAAGCGAATCATTTATCAAATTATATTTATTTAATCATTTTTGTTTCAGAATCTATCAATAATCAGATTTATCAGGGATTAAGAGTATTTTGCCTTGAGAAGATTTATTCTATAAAATGTTGAAAGGATAAAATCTATATTTTTAAAAGTAAGATACTAGTGCAAATATCATTGGTCTTTCACCGTAGATAAATTAATTTTGGCTTGGGAATATTCACTTTTTACTTAATCACCTAACGACTACTGTTTCTTTTTTTCAATTAGGGAAATCCCTCACTCTGTTCCTTGGGAATGCATAGTGATTTATTTCTTTCAGTCATGACCAGAGTATCCTCATTTTCATATTTGCTCTTAGGTAGTTTAAATTTCAAATCTCCTCCAATATTGTTTCTATTTGGAATTCGAATAGTCTGTAATAGTTTATTTTCCTTATTTAGGATACTATCGTAGGCTGATTCGTTAAATTTCTCGTTGGGAAATGTATATATTCGTTTTCGAATATAAGTGCTGTGTAATAGACCCTCTGCATTTGGTCTTTCCTTTGGGGCGGCAGTTAAGCATAGGCGGATGAAATTCTAAAGATCTTCAGAGTATTAGAGAGGAATTCTCTCATAGTGACCAGAAATAATTTTTTTTCTCAACGAAGGGATATCACTCGCCATAAAGGGAGGACGGAAGGATGCCATCTCATAAAGTACGCATCCTAGGGACCAGATATCGCACTTACCATTGTATGGTAAATCAGACCAAACCTAAGGGCTGGCATAGTAAGGAGTCCCTGTCTGTGTGCAGGCAAGTCCGCTTTTACTTATTTTAGAGATGTTCATATCTGCTAATTTAATAGACTCGTTATTTTTAGTCAACAGAATATTACCACTTTTAATGTCACGATGGAATATGTTCATTTTGTGGAGTGTGCGTAGTCCATGAACCATCTGAATACTCATTCTCCAAATTTAACTCTCGGGAATATATTCCTTTCTCTTTCGATGAGATTGAATGTAACCAGTGAGGTCACCTCCGCTCGCAAATTCAGTTATGAGGAGAAGACATCCTATTGATTCTTCGTAAATAGCTTCTTTATAACTTAAAATATAAGGATTGGAGATGCTGGCAAGTATGCGAACCTAATTGAGAGTGTTACTCATCTCTTTGACGTTGCTATTAGCAATTTTAATCTTTTTCATCGCATATATAAGTCCATCCTCTTTTCTCTTGGCCTTATATACAGAAGCGAATGATCCTTAGCCTACCTTCATAATGATCTCAAAATTTTGCATTGTCCGTTAATATGAATTAAGAAAAATAAATATAGATTAAATAGGAGTTCATTAATTTAAATAACATCAATAATAAACTCAATAATGTTGTCACCCAGAGAACAGTTGCACCATAGAAGAGTCTTGTCTAGGGCAATGATTGTCGCACCACAGGAACAATGGTATGATGTTCAGGATGAGGATGGTAAATGGCGTGTAGGCTATAGCGAAAAACAGGATTAAAAATATAAGACCATTCTTATGGATGGCTTTCATCCCTGCCATACAGTCGTAATTATTAGGGTAGTTAGCTCTACTGTGATCATTCAGGCAAGATACTACCTATCCGTAGCAAAACAATGGGTCTCACTGTACCTTAAGGTAAGACTATCCGCCGAATATTGACTGTTAAAGAAATAGATCAGGTATAGTTTTTTATTTAGATCAGTGGCAAACTGGCTCTTTATCAGTTGCGAAGCAACCAGTTATAAAATGCTCCAGACAGCATAAGAACTGTCCTGCGTACTGAGCTGTTGATTGTGATTGATAAGATATTCACAACTCCTGTTGATATACTGTGTTCAATTAAGATGGTCGACCTTCACATCAACAAATTTTTCATAAATGTTATCTAATACTACTTTAAGCTTTTGGAGAGTTCAAAAAAATTCTTCAGTTTGTTAGAGGCGAACTAAACTGCTAAGTAATTATTCAATTCTACCTTTGAAATGAGTCTTATGATTGAGATGATTCTTGGAGTTCATCCACGTTCTAAGCCCTTTTATGATTCTATCATGAATCGAACTGTGACCTGTGAGGGTTTTTTAGATTGCTTCATCAAATCATAGGCTGGAATTTTACCTTTTAAGTTGTTTTTAAAAAATGTGACATCGATGAAAAATATCACTTTCTAAGATATTACTATTTGTTTGCAAACGGTTAGTCTCTTCATTTCGATGTGTGAAAAATATCAGAAATAATTTCTAGAAGGGAAAATTCAAGCGACTACTCGATTTATCATTTAAGAAATTATTAATCTTATTAAATTTGTTTGTGAGAGGAGCCCCTAAATTATGAAGGTTATTAAGGAGAAAGTTGAGCTGATTAGCAGAATAGAAACAATGTACTTCAAGTTATTTCCTAATAAAGTGTGTTTGCTTAGAAAAATATTAGAGGGAGACCGTTAAAAATAGAAAGAGAAGCTCATAAGTGAACTTTATACATAAAAAAAGAGTAAGTTCCAATAGAAAGAGAATGAAAAGATTAAGGATCTGGAAAAGAAACTAGATGATATGCAAACTACTATTTCTAAGTTACAGACCATCAATTTGCATTCACAGGACATTACTATCAAAAAATAAGACTAGAGTGATTAGATAATGCAACCAACTTAAAATATGGGTGAATAAGCATTTCTCGCATCTTTGGAATGGGCGTTGGATGCAGGAGATGTTCAGACTTGCAGAAAGTTGGTATCCTGGAGAAAATCTCTCTTAAAGCTTGGAAGAATCGCAGGGTGGTAGATCGCCTTATCGGTAGGAATGAAGACATTCAAGCGAAAAGAAATAACTTCGGACGATATAATATAGGCTAACTACAGTTTTTTATTACGTCAATAAGGAAAACAAAGTTGATCTATATTTTTTGTAAATCCGTTTAAAATTTTAGCATCAAGAAAATACGGTCTTCAATGTAATTAAATATTCTTTTTTATTTTATTTTCCAAAAGTTTAGCTGATTCGTGGATGGAATGTAATAAATTATGTAATAATTTTGTTGCGGAAGAAACTGGAATGTATAAAAATTAATATATGTAAAATGAACCCATCAGTAATTAGAGCATTTCTGGAATATTTGCCAGTTATTTTGTGAGTTTAATTTCGTAAAGTGTTAAAGATGAATCATGCAAACATATTCTTAGCTTCGATATTTTATTATAATCCTACTTTATGAAGACATATCTTATTGCTTTTCTTCTTTGTTTGACCTTATCCCAAAACATTGGCCACTAAAAACAAGAGTTCCACCTTCCTTTAAGCTATTCGGAGTGCAATGGCTCTGGTTGCCAGAGTAAAAGCGGAAGCATAACTCTTGACTAAAATTGGAGATGGATCCATACTACGACTGGATATACCAATTGCTTTACTGGAGTGGAGTGGGATAAGACTTATTGCCCTGATCCAGTCACCTGCACAAAAAATTGTGCTATTGATGGAGTCCCTTAGCCTGATTGGTCGAATCCCTATGGTATTCATCAAACCACTAATGGAATATCAATGACTCTAGTTACTCATGGCCAATACGGAGATAATGTTGGTTCACGTGCTTATCTCTTGGAGAGTGATGACAAGTATAAAATGTTTAAACTTTTTAATAGAGAATTTACTTTTGATGTCGATGTGTCCAAGCTAGAGTGTGGCCTTAATGGAGCTCTTTATTTTGTTGAAATGGACTCTGATGGAGGATCATCAAAATATCCAGGAAATAAGGCTGGCGCTAGATATGGAACTGGCTACTGTGATGCTCAATGCCCTAAAGATATCAAATTTATTTGGGGCTAGGCTAACTCTAAAGAATGGGTTGATGATAAGGGTTACTATGGTTCTTGCTGCCCAGAACTTGACATTTGGTAGGCAAATAAAGCAGCAAATGCATATACAGCACATCCTTGCAAGATTCCTGGCTATTATAGATGTGAAGGCAGTGAATGCGGAGAGGGCAATCAAAGACAGAAAGGTAACTGCGATAAAGATGGTTGCGATCTAAACCCTTTCAGAAATGGAAATAAGAATTTCTATGGTGCTGGATCCCAGTTTCAAGTGGATACAACCAAGCCTATTACTGTTGTGACTCAATTTATCACATCTGATGATACTGATAATGGATAATTGACCGAAATAAAAAGATTCTACGTTCAAAATGGCAAGAAACTTCCTTTTCCAAATACCAATATTAGTGGACTGAGTGGATACAATTCTATTACTAATCAAAATTGTGCTAACCAAAAAAGAGTCTTTGGAGAACCACCAACTTTCCAGAATAATGGAGGATTAAAAGCTATGGGAGAATCTCTTAAAAGAGGAATGGTTTTGGTTCTTAGTCTGTGGGATGACCATTAAGCTAATATGCTTTGGCTGGATAGCGACTATCCCTTAAATATGGATCCTTCAGCTCCTGGAGTGGGAAGAGGACCATGCTCAAGAGATTCAGGTAAGCCTTCGTAAGTGGAAAAACTCTATGGAAATGCTAATGTGGAATTCAAAAACATTAAATTTGGAAATATTGGCACGACAGTACAATTCTAAGCTGACGGAATCACCGTTAAGGAAAGTAAATCTCTGCAAGAGGAAACTAAATGATCTCTCTTCATCATCCAATATATTTATATATTATTGAAATCAGAAGCATGCATTACTTTGAATTTTAGATTTTTCTTTACTAAACTCCTCTGTTAATTAGGTTCCCAAAGCATCGACACAAAATACAAAGTTGAATTTATTGTGGATAAAATTAAAATACTCATCTCCTCATTGTTAATCTTCCTCCAATCGCTCAACTTTCTCATTTCTAATATTTTTGGGTGTTATTCGGTTGCTCCTGCCTTGTTAATTTCTAAACCATTTTCGTTGAACTTCTTTTTTAGGTTAAACAAGCAACAAAACATACAAAAATTGAAAAAGGGGACAAAATTTTCTCAATAGGCCCCTGGCAATTATTTTTGCACAAATTTAAGACAAAATGATTGTCCATCTAAATTTTTCTTTTAATAAAAACAAATTTCTCGTGATTTCTTCTTTGTATGTTTTTCAATTTTCTTTTTTTAATCACATAGAAATTATAATAATCATTCCATAACAGCCTAATTTGATATTTCAAAAAATGGATAGATAATTTGGTATTTGCGAAATGCCACAATAACTGAACTGACGAATCAAACGTCTCCATCAACTTACAATAGAATTATTAATTAATTTTAGAATTTATTGGCAGAAAAGGCAGTAGAGAAGATAAAAGACGTTGTCTGAGAAGAAAAGAAGTTGGTCTCACCTTAAGTGTAATGAGTTTAGGTTGCTTAAAGATTACTGAAGGTGAGCAATTATTTCTCTTCATCAATTTTTAGAAACAGATATAGATATTTATGCTTTTATTTAGGGTTTTAACAAATAAAAATTGTGCACAATTCTTTTCCACTCTAAAAATTAAAATTTCAGCAAAGATATGTTGGTTTTTGCTAAAATTGATAGAGTCAAGCAAGCTTGTCCCATTTCTATACTCCTAAATTCATAATATTTAGATTTTAATTTCAAGATGGAGGCTGGAAAGGCGCTCATTTCAAGTCATTTTGAAAAAGTAGAGCAATAGTACCCCACAGACTATGATCATGCTCCGCCTGTAACTCACTAGAAGGCTAGTCGTAAGTTGAAGAGAGACTGTCTGCATGAAAAAAAGAAAGTAAAAAATCAGTAACGGGAGGAGTCTAAAGTCGATAATCTTAATACTGTCAATCTTAGCGCTAAATGCAAGTCAGATGAGGATCACTCAGTGACGACTCAAGAATCAGACCTACAAAAAAGTAGAATAGCTTCTATCAACTTAGTTCAAAAAGATGTGTTTTCACTGGAAAAGCTAATATCAAAACCTCCTTACTTGACTATTGCTCAAACTAATAGATTTATAGGAGATGTTGGCCATGCAACTGCCATTTTTAAAAGACCCATTATTTAAGGGGCTTTTTATCTTGAGTTTACCGTTAAGGAATAAATCAAAAAAGATAAAAAATTGCAAAATAAATCAGCAGTCAGATTAGGAATTGTGCAATATACATATAACCCGTCATTTCCAATTGGCTGTGGTGAAAGTTTGGCCTATAAAAGCACAGATGGTGGCTTAGTTACAGATAGTAACAAGTTCGATTAAAAATAATCATATGGAATTGGAGATGTCATAGGGGTGTGCATAAAGATTGATTCCCCTAAAAAATTTCCAAACCCTAAAGAAATAAGCTAAGGAAGTAGCATATCTTTCTATAAGAATGGAAAACTTATTTTCTAATACAATAAATTGAAGCAAATTTTTTATTGTTTTGCAATCAGTCTTTACAACTTTAGTCAAGTATAAGTGAATCTCAATTCTCAGAGCAAATACCCCATGCTATAAGGAGCAAAGCCTTATTTTACAGTTCTAAATGAAAACATTCCCTATAAAAATCTTCAAGAGCAAAGAATCTTTAAAATATGAAATTAAGTGATATTAATTATCTGCCTTCGCCAATTTCATCAATATTATTATTCCAATTTTATTTTTGTTAACAAATTTCGTATGTATTAAAGATTCTTAAAATAGATATAGTGACAATCATTTTTTTTAGAAATCCAGAGGATGGCCTTCCCATTTTATCTTAAAAGGAATCCAGTGAATCCATTATCTTACTACTCTTTTTCCTTAACGCCCTCCTTTTTTATATAACTCAGCCAAAAAATCAGAATTAGTGCAAAGATAAGCTTTTCCATCAACAATTTTTAATATTCCAGTTTGTTCGAAAGTCCATAATATGTCTTACTCAATCATACCAGTTTAGTATATTATATTCTCTATCGTAAACTGATCATTTTTGTGTAATAAAAGATATTATACCAATCTTTGAGACCACCAAGAAAGATAAGTCTATCTCCCGAGATCAGAGAGAGGCTTTTAGGGAGTACCAGGTCGACCCTCAATTAAACTGAACTCATAGCTTAAAGTTATTAAAAATTTACCATATCCCTTTCGTTGATAAAAAGGTAATACTAATATACAGGATAGATTCAGAGCCATATCTTTGGGCTGCGTTAAAAGACTTTTACTTTTGAGAAATAGCCAGCAAGGTGGTATTCACTATCGACTATTTAGCATAACACATAAAAAAGAAATACTGATGTATCCCATTACAAATTTTTATGATCTAAGAAGAGCTTTGATAGTAAGGCCAAATTTTAGCAATAAACTGGATTTTTGAGGCCATCAATCTCAAAAACAGCAATATTCTCTTCGATATCTCGATAGATCTCATCGCCAGGAGGGTGAAAAAGAGGACACTATTCATAATGTCTAACCAGTTATTTTTTGAGAGCATAAAAACTAAGGCAAAATTCGCAAATATAGAGACAGTCAATATTATGATAGTAGACAGGGTAAGAGCTATAATACCAAGCGTCACACTAATACTTCCCAATAGATATTCGATTAATAGTCTTAAATTTAGTCAATTACAGATGAAGCTGCAGAGATTGATGATCCATTCCCTCATGTTATGTGTATTTATCATTTTGCTTCTCCTTTGTCCCCTTTTTCTTGGACTACTCGTCTTTTATCATTTAACCTGTTTTTTTAATGTATTTATAGGGTACCCATTCATCATTTCTGCGGTTTAGAGGTTAGTAGTGCACATAATACTCATAGCTGGACTAGTCCTTGACTTCCATAGCATTGTAGTCTAAAATTAGAGAAATATAAAGAAAGGGTAAAGAGCAAGGCTCTTAGTAAATCATTACCTTTGGAGAGTCTGCAAGACATAATACGGGACAAATACCATTTATGTGTGTTCAGCATGTAAACCTGATAGAAATAGTTTTGATCGAGAGCTCCTTAGCAGACAGGAGTTAATCTTTTCAATAATTCATGATCCATTTTGATAATTTTCCCCTGCGCCTTTCCCATTGACATTGCGTGCATTGCCAATTTATCAAAATTATTATAATAATTGCTTTTTTTAAAGTTTGGCTTAAATATAAAATAGTATCAAAGAGCAATAATTCAATTATCTTGGTAAAAACTATAATAATTTCAATCCAAATTAAGAAATTGTATTTTGGTCTGAATTGTAAATAATTAATCTAATTTACTATTATTAATGATGAATAAGAATGAGAGTGAGAGTTATCGCAAATTACGCACTCTCTATGAAAAGAAATTTCTCAAAGAAAGTGAATATATTCAATATAATGGTTTCCGTAATTCTATTAAATATCATCAAAATCCATCGGTCAAGAAAAAGTTCACGGAGATTCATATGTGGGTCAAGGATATCAAGATTATACCACAACAGAGCAAAACTTAAAGTCAAAATAATTATTTTTTGCAAAAGGATGAACACTCTTCTACTATATCTCCGAATTCTAAGATAATTCGGCTTGAAAATGGTGAGGGGTTTCATATTTCATATGAGTATATGAATAAAAATAAGAGGTTTACTCGACCAAAAGCGAGAGTTTATTCTGAGACTCGAAGTGTTTCTACAAATATGTAGAATGACAGTAAAAAGGCTACTAATTATTCGCATTTTTTTCCAATGACTCAGAGAGTAGGCAATTTAGATAAATCTTTCATAAATTTTTCTCCAGTCAAAAAATATTCATTGTAATTTCATTAATATCCAGAATTGAACTTATAAAATAAAGTAAAGACGTGACTGGCAAAACTTAATAATCCTAACGGCAAAAACATCGCCTATAAACATATCAAAGTCGTACGATAAAAACCTAAAGATAATCACCATAAGTGAATGGGTTAAACTCGTTATCAAAAAATAAAATAAAGTATTATTAAAAGTTAAAGGGTAAAAACAATCCTTCAAGTAATAAAACAAAGTAAAATGCACCAGTGAAAATACAATTGAATAGTTTCAAAGACTGTCCTATAGATCCATGGATAGTGACAGATTTGGAATGAATTTCAACTTCACTTTTTGATGCTTGTAATCAGTTTTGAATAGTTATGATTGCTACCAAAAGTACTATTTTTTGTTAATTATAATTTGCTCTTATATTTTTAATGGCAATGATAAAAGAATAAGAGGTTGTTTAAGCCATATTTACAAGAATCAGTAGCAATTATGCTATAAATAGAAGTAAACTACTTGGTCAAGGGGCATTTGGGAAGGTGTATTAAGGTCTCAAAAAGGATTCATCTGAAATTATAGCAGTCAAAATTATCTAACTATCAAAGATCTCAAAGAGATAAATATAGATGATTAAGTCACTCCAACACCACAGCATTGTCTGTTTCTATGGTCATGAAGTTATCGGCAATTAAATGTATTTCTATTTTTAGTACTGTCCATTCACATTATAAAAGAAAATAAAATAAAAGAGTTTCGATGAGGATTAAATTTTCATTTTGTTTAAGTAATTACTTGAAGCTCTAACTTTTATCCACAAATTAAATGTTATACACAGAGATCTGAAACCAGCAAATATATTAATTAGCAGGGAAGGGAATATCAAGATAGCAGATTTTGGGTTATCTAAGATAAACTAAGTAAACAACACATTGGGAGCAGGAACTCCAAAATACAGGGCTCCATAAGTATCTAATGGGGAATATGATATGAAATGCGATATTTGGAGTCTAGGACTAATACTTTACTAAATGCTAAAGGGAAAGTATCTTTTTTAAAATGTAAAAACATATTACTAGTTGAAAATATGTTTTTAAAAATTGAAAAATGAATTTTTCGATTTTAAACTCGACAATTTCGATCCTTTTTGGAAAGGAATGATTCGTAAAATGCTTACATTTGACAAAGACTAGAGAAGCACTTTAAAAGAATTATTAGATGAATTTTATTCAGTCTAAAATATAATGTCTGATAGAATCCAACGCAAAATGGCAATTAAATCATGGAACAGATAAGAATCATTTGACAATCTAAATAATCTTAGAATTTATTGGAATTTTTGGATGGCTAAAAATAATCTCTATGAAGAAATTAATAACTTTATTTTTGACAGGAAATCTGAAATTTAACAAAGGAAGAGGAAACTTATTTTTTATCATCTTTCAAACAGTCTTTTCATTTTAGCTCTTTCTATTCAGTATAGAAGCAACCTCGCTCTTGAATTATAACTTAAGGACAATATCTTAATTCTTCCAAATACTAAATTTCATACAAAGAGTATTCTGCCAATCACCCAAGGAACATTTTTACAAATAAAGCAAAATCAAGCAGAATTAATCAAATAAAAGAATTAATATTTAGTTAATAAACTTCGAAAGGGCATAAAGACTTTATTAAAAATTTAATTGCCATAAGGATCACCTTATACCAAAGTTATTGATACTGCAAATGCAATCATCAATAATACAGTTATTCCCGAAGTTAATACGATGAAACAACTATATATTGATCTCTTACTTCTTCCAGAAAACAAACTTTCTGAATAATAATTGAAGGCAATTAGTCATTCACTCCCTAGAATTTACTTTTTAATGCATGCAGTTATTCATCTGTCCGAATTGATAGAAGACTAGAAATATTCTGAATCTTTCTACTTGATTAATAAAAAAGAGGAGTTATATACATTAAAGAAAGAATAAATGTCTGCAAAGCTTTAGGATTGGATAATGAATTATAGAGCCGAGTAAATACCTCGTTGATATATATATAAAATTCCGTACACTAATTTTTATTGAATTATACGATAAGCTTATTTAATTAACGAGATTATCTTTTCGTTGTAAATATTTTATAAATTAATATTAATATCAATTATCAGATATGAGTATACCTTCCCCTAAAAACCATTTTCCTGAAGATTATCCATGATAACATTCGTTCAGTCTATTTTCAATTTTCATAAAAATTCCTTAAGGATATTGATATTTTAATACATGAGGAAAATATCCATCGTTTAAATCTTTAATAATCCTCAACCCTTCATGATTTTCATACGCATAAAATCCTATTCCATCAAAATTAATTCCATCCCTATAAAAGAGAAGGCTAATGCTCTAGGAGGAACAGAATTGAAAAACTCCATTTGTATTGGTTATTGCTGTGTTTCCCTTTTACTTTAGTAAGTTTTCATTTAATTAATCGATTCGTTTATTAATAGTCTCTAAACAAAAATTCTATAAGATTTGATTGCTATCTTTTGCTAAGTTAATTTATTTTTTAATTTGGTGAATGTTGAGATTTCCCTGAATGCCATTTATTGACCACATAGCACCATTCTGACTAAGATATTTCTGCATGTCATAAGTCTTTTTCTTTAAATATTAATTTTATGATGTAATTTACTCTTAATAATTGTTTATTTGTTATTGTTTCTATCGGTTAATTCCCTTTAAGATAGCGTTTGCTGTTTTAATTTCTTGGATATTTCGATTCAATTGCTAATTTATTAACATACTTTACTTATATTTTCTCCTTTTATTCCCTACATATTTATTCTTGAACTGCAAGTTTTGATTTTATCCTTAGATAGAGTTCATGATCATAATCATTTTTGAAATTAAATATCTTATTGCCTTTTTACTATAATTAGACAATTTTCTCGTTTGTAAGCATTTATAGTGTAAAGATATCATTCTTTTATTTTTGATTGCTCACGGAAAATGTTCTAACTGACTCCTTTTCTTTTTGCTTTAAGAAATTTTTGCTGAATTTTTATGCTTCTCTTTTGAGGGCATCTCGCTTTCTTTTACGAAGTTCTTATTATTTTGTTTTAAAATCTTTCTGCCTAATAAAACTCATATTATTAATAGATATTGATATCTTTGAGGATATAATATTTCAATGCTTTTGAAATTTTCTCTCAAATCAAATCAAATCAGAGAGGTATTGAGATCATCGTGACTGAATTCTCCTAATAAGGTGAGAATTCATCAGTCTAAAGGTGTATTTTTGGAGACAAACTAAATAGGATAGGCTATTTTAAACTTTTGTCTTTCCAAGTAGCATTTCCATGCCATGATCATTAATAATTTTTCTTAAAATTTTGCAATGGATATAATTTGCTTACGAAAAACCTCCAAATAAAATTTCCATATGAGCTGTGTTCAAATCTATCCTTTTGCAGAGCCAATCGCTTATCTTTAACTGGCAATCTTGATAGTCTTAAGCATTTTGGAATTCATTTTTATATCCTTTCATGTATTTGTGAAAATTTCCAATGATGAATTTCGGCATGTTTCCATTTTTCTTAAGAATTTTGCGAAGTGAAGGATGCTATACTGTCCTTCTTTTTATTTTGATCATTTTTTTTCTTTTCTCCTCAAGAAGAGTGGTGCCTCCATTCTTCTCTATTATCCGTTCAACTATGTCTTCAGGGGGGTCCGGATGAATAGTATTTAGCACTCTAAATACTTCCTGATTCTCTGAGGATGAGCGATATCTACTATAGCTAAAAGTATATGGCTAACTCATATTTATTAATGCTTTAATAAAGGCACTTTTTATATATACTTTAATTGATTTAGCGACGTATTTTTTTTCTATGATGTCCAAAGGTTAAATTACTGCCCATCCATCTGAGAGTTTTTTAGAGCGAGTCTTGTCCTCCAAAATTGTTGCGAGTAAAAAAACCCACATTTATTGTTCGAAAGATATTTATTTTTTCTTATTGGAGAATATAAATAAAATAGATAAGATCATAGAAAGACAAAAATTACTTTAATTTAATTGATTCAGTTGATCAAGTCTATATTAGCATGCTTATAATGCGAAAATTATATCATAAATCATCGCTTTTTGTAGATTAATAGAAAAGTGAACATCTATATAAGGGACAAAAATACTATTATATTGATTTTGCTCGAATAATTTCAATATCCATATTTACTAATTACAATGTTAAATGTATTTTTTATGCGATAACTTGACTAAAAAATAAATATAATCATCTCATCAGCAGTTTTTTTCTCTGAAATGATAAATTTTGCTGTAAAACTAACTATAAGTCTTGATTTTATTGTTACCGTTTCTAAAGTAGAATAAAAAATAATAAAGATTTTTATATTATTTTAAAATGACTGATTATTTCGATAAGGAAAGTAAATAGGTAATCTGGCATGAGATAAATCTTTAAAAAATGTGTAATATGCTTAATACCAACCCAACCACCGGTCTTACTCATGCATTAGCATTAAAAAGAAACTAAATGGAAGGAGAAAACCGACTCCCATAAAAGGAAAAAGTACACCCCGTGATACTTTTCTTAAAAGAGATCACCAATTGGTTTGCTATTTTGTTGTGGGTTGGTTCCTTTCTTTCTATAGCCATATACATTATGTCCCCTGATGGAAATTAAGCAAATCTTTATCTTTCAATGGCGCTTATTGTAGTCATCCTTATCACTGGTATGATCACATATCTTCAATCCGCTAAATCCTAATAAATTATGTAAAAATTCAAAGAAATGCTTCCTTCCAATTGTAAAGTCATTCGAGATGGAAAGACTCAGTTTATGGAGGCCATTAAGTTAGCTCGAGGCGATTTAGTATAGATTTAAAACGGAGAACGAATTCCAGCTGATATAAGAATTGTTCAGTCAAATAATATGAAAGTTGACAATTCCAGTATTACTGGCTAAACTAATCTACTTTTAAGAACAACAGATTGTACAAGCAAAAATGTATTATAAACCAAAAATTTAGCTTTCTTTGGCACCTATTGTAAGCAGGGAAGAGGCAGAGGAATTGTTATCAAAATATCAGATAAAACTTATATGGGTTCAGTCGCCAACCTTACTTTTAACTAAACCAAGAGTTAATCTCCTTTGCAAATAGAATTAGATAAATTCGTATTAATGATTACTATTATTGCAGGTGTTCTCGGTCTTCTCTTTATTTTACTTGGAAAATTTGTAGTTGGCTACTCCATTTTTGAATGTATGATCTTTGGAATCGGAATTATAGTTGCAAATGTACCTGAAGGGATATTAGCATGTGTTACAATTTCTTTAGCTATTACTGCCAAAAAATTGGCAAGTAAGAATGTTTTAGTTAAAAATTTAGAATCTGTTTAAACATTAGGATCAACTTCCTGCATCTGCTCTGACAAAACTGGTACTTTAACTATGAACAAAATGGCAGTCAGTCAGATATGGTGGAGTAATCAATTATAAAATTTTCAAAATACTATAAAAAACGTCAAACAACACTATACAGACAACAATTAATTCAAACTATTAATTGATACATCAATTTTAAGCTCCTGGGCCAAGTTTGAAAATTAAAAACCTTTGTCAGAGGAGGCAAATTATATTGAAAAGATGGGAGTGATGGGTGATGCTTCCTAAACAGCTCTTTTAAAGTTCGTTCAACCATTTCAATCGATATGGAAAATCAGAAATTAAGTATATAAAACGGCTAAAGACAGTAACAATGAGGTATTTTTCCATCATTTTGATTCGGTTCACAAATATTCATTTGGAATTGCCAACAATTTATAGGGAAAAAGTGCGATTGGAAAATGTTATTGCATCTTTTTAAAAGGAGCCCCTGAAAAAATATGGAAAATGTGCTCAGCAATTAGAATTAATGGTGCAAATCAATCGATTGACCATTATTGGCATGAGCAATTTATGAAAGTTAATGAATAGTTGGGAGAATCTGGTGAAAGGATACTTGGATTTGCTTATAGATAATTAAGTGAAACCAAATATCCTGAAGGCTATATTTTTCGTGAAGATGAGAATAATCAAAATTTTTAGTTTAATGATTTTACCTTTTTAGGATTGATATCTTTGATTGATCCTCCAAAACCAACAGTATATGATGCTATTAACAAATGTAGAGCATCAGGAGTCAAAGTTATTATGATCACAGGCGATCAATCTGTCACTGCACTTGCAATTGCCAAAAAAATTGGAATTATTACGCTGAAGACGAATTTAGATTATTAAAAACAAGGATTTTCTGAGCAAGAAGCAATTGAAAAAGCTAATGCTATTTCCATCAGTGGAGCAATGATTGAACAAGCTTATAAAATTAGAGATGAAATTGGAGACTAAACAATGAAAAACTGGTTACAAAAGCCTTAAGTTATCTTTTCCAGAACAACGCCAATCCACAAACTCAAGATAGTAGAAAATTGTCAAAAATTGGGACATATCGTGGGTGTGACTGGAGATGGAGTCAATGACGCTCCTGCCATAAAGCAAGCTAATATTGGAATTTCAATGGGTATATCCGGCTCATAAGTCAGCAAAGATGCTGCAGATATGGTGCTGCTCGATGATGATTTTTCTTCAATTGTTGCTGGAATTGAAGAGGGGAGAAAAGTGTTCGATAATCTTAAAAAGACTATCATGTATCTATTAACATCAAATTCGACTTAAATTTGGCCGTTTTTAGTAATGATAATACTTCAAATTCCTCTCCCAATCTCAAATATTTTCATGTTGTGTATTTGTGTTGGAACAGATATCTATCCCGCAATTGCACTTGCTTATGAAGAGCCCTAGCTTGATATAATGACTCGTAAACCTCGCAAGTCCGGAGATTGGCTAGTTAGTCAAAGAATGCTTGTGCACTCCTATGGGTTGATGGGAAGTATTGCTACCACTTCAGGCTTATTTACTTATTTTACTATAATGGAGCTCTATGGGTTTTCACCTCGGATCCTTTTCAATCTCCTTGCTCAAGAGGCTGTAGTTCCATTAAATTAATATTCTTCACCAGATGAAACTTTTAACAAAGTAATTAATTATGATTAATCTGCCGATGATTTAGGGAATCCCTATCTGCCAAGAAGTTGTCTTTCTGCTACTTTTAGCAATAAATTTCCTAATTGGCTAAAATTTACAAATAGTCAGTATGACCTTAGAGCAGCCTATAATAAATGCTGCCCTCCTCCCAACTAAAACTTATACTGCTCCATGTTTCAATGGCCTAGTGATTACCTCAAAACCATAAGTCCTATCACTAACTTCCAGGTAGCTTTTACGACTTAGGCTCTTTTATATGCACAATCAGGATATTTTGCTTCAGTTGTGCTGGTTCAATGGTCAAATATTTTTGCTTGCAAATCAAGGAAGGTTTTTATTTCTTAATTCAGATGTCATTTACTTATTCTGGCTTTAATTAACAGATATTTATTGGAATATTCCTGGAAACTTCTTTGATGCTCATTCTTCTCTATGTTCCAGTCATTAACGGAGTTTTTGGCGGCAGGTAATTTTCTTTTTAAATAGACCTCTTGAGCCAGCCCTCCTCGGCATTCCGGGCCTTTGTTTTTCAATGCTATTACTATTATGGTAATAGAGTCGTAAATTTTTAATGAGTAGTAACATAAAATTTGTAAATCAAAAATGGTTCTAAAAACATATAATGTGGTGATTTATATTATCAGTATGAACAATTTGTCAATTAGTATCACAAAATATTTCCATAAATTCATGAAAAAATTCATTTAATGGGTTCAATTTAGGATTAATATATTTACAAGTTATTTATTATTTATACTTAGAACTATAACTAAATTGGTTAATCGAATGGGTGCTTGTGTCAATACAAAATAGAATCATGAGAGAAGGGAAGAATCCTATACTGCCACAAAGATAAACAAGAACAAATCAGTAAATAATTCTGGTGAAGAACTCAGGACTTTAATTTATGGTTATTTCGATACCTTGGACGCCAATGCAGATAACGAGTTATCATTAAATTAAATATTGGCTTTTTTACGCAAACTTGCTGAAAAGAAAAAAGGAACTCCTATCATAACAGTTGAGTTTGCAAAATAATTTTTCAGCGTTGTAGATACAGATGGAGATGGAAAAATAAGTAAAGAATAATTCTTCGATTATTACAAAACAATTTGATTTTAATCTTTAATTCTATGCCATACACTAACTGTTTAAATTGATATCTTATCTTTAAACTAGATATATTATCATCAACCCATTGAGCTGTAAGCTATTTAAATCGAATAGGAAAAAATATATTACTTAAATTATATGGATAATAAATAAGTGAGGGCCAAATAAAAGATCGATAAATAGCAGATGGATAAATACGAAGAGGAGACAATTCTATTTGAAGAGTACAATTAAATGAATGGATTTTGGATCTGGCTGAGTTACGCAATAATGATCATTTTATCTATCGGAGCTATGATTCTGGGAGGTTTGCCGGCCTTCTTTTAATTGCTATTAGTGTTCTTTCTGTATCGTTTTATCAGCTGGATTGGGTTGGAGATATATCGAGTTAATTGAATAAAATCCGGAGCTTATTAAATCACTATGAAGTTATCACTGTTTTAATTTAATATTATTTAATTCTTATGACTTCTATGACTAATTTGCAATCAACTTAAAATATCCAAACGAATGATGGATAGCTCTTGTACCAAATAACAAATGAGCCTATCATATGTATTACACAATAAAAAGAATATATATTTCATAAAAGAAAAAAATAGTCCTAAATAGTATAAACGGAAAGTTAATAAAGGAACTCTCCACCGAGTATTTTTGAAGCAATTAAGTTAGAAAAAATAATAATAAAATCAATAGGAGATTTACTCGTTACGGTAGGGTTACTATAAACAAATATATACTCGGCATTATTTCCATGGAATTCGTAATAGCCTTATGAATGTGAAGACCTCATTAATTTAAGTACTTACTTTTAACATCTTAATGAGGAATTATATCATTAACTCGTCGAGAGTCACTAATCTTTTTTTAAAACTGAAGATGAAATTGTTTAAGAACCCATAAAAGCATCCTCAAAATTATTAATTGATCAATTAGTACAGGTTTGCTTTGAGAAGAGCAATATCTGCGTAATTAATTTGAATTAAGCCAATTTAGTTCATTCATGGATCATAAAAAATTTACCAACTCTCTAAAAAGCTATAAAAAAACATAAAATAACTTTACAATTATTAGATGCTAAGAGAATAATTCTGTCATTTAAGGGCATAAAATCTTAAAATAAAAAATATCAATAAATCTTTTTAAAAACATTTCATCCAAGTTCAAACACTGTTAAAGACATAAGAAAATAGATTGTTTCATTGAAATAAGAGTGCAGTTTTAGTATGGAAGAAATATTTCAATATATTTGGACAGATGAGTACTCAAACAAGGAGAGTAATTAAGTCAAACTAAAAAATATTCTCAAGTTATTCTCATAATAGTACAATGTAATTCCTAAAGTCTATCTTAGTATTCACGAAGAAAACAATAAATATTTATTCAATTCACACTTAAAATTGAAATTTAAGATTGAGGAATAATATAGAAAATTTATAAAATAAGCTATTTAGATATAATTCGGCAGCTGTCTTAGATTCAAATAAAATTATAAATATAAAAAAAAGATTTCTTTCTAAAGAATTCAATTCAACAATAAGTTATACGCTGAAAAATATAATTTGAAAGAAGCACTGCTCCGCAAACTTTTTAAAAATGATAAAATATAATCAAGTTAGGATGCTTCTAAAATTTAATCCTCGTATCATGAAAGAAAGGATATGGAATATAATTAAAATTACAATTGTGGAAACGCTCAAGGCCAGCAACATGATCTTATATAAATAAAATAAAAGATGAGTTATGGCATGTATTCGATCAAGACTATTTCATAGATAACATAAAATATCTTTCAAAAAGATATTTTCTACTTACGGAATATTTGGAAAAATGGGTTTCAGGCTTTTTTATTCCATATCTATGAAAATTGGAGTAAATACCTATTTTAATACGAAGAATCTATAAAAGTCTTTGTGAAAGTACTCTAATACAAAGTGGGGAAGATTAAACATGAAGTCAATAAAAAGATATTATCTCTTTATGAAAGTGTGTGTCCATAAATTAGCAAAATGATTCAATTATTTAAACAAAAACTTTTCTTGAATTCAGTATTCTCGGAATTGGACCATTTCGAAGGAAATTATAAATACAAAAACGGCATAGGTGATGAAGGATTAAAATAATAGTTTTTTAAAAAATATATGAGAGTACAGTATTATGAAAATTTAAATGATAAATTGCTGTCCTTTTATTTCGACTAAAAGTAGCGTAAAAGAAATAATTTAAGTGTCCTTTTTATCAAAGTTGATTATAAACCCAAGATATCTCCTAGTATTTCCAGAGGGAATTCGGAAGCCAAAAATATTTACATAAATAATGATGGCAATAATAATACTAAAATACCATTGAGCGAATACATCTATAATTTTGGGTTCTTTCATAGTGGAATGAATCGATATCAGGATCTGCTGAATTAGATTAATCAAAAATACAGCTTCGAATTTCAAGAGAAAAATAAAGATTAGATTAAAAATTCACAATTTTTTTTAGAAAATATTGCCTTTGAAAGAGTTGTTGATACTCGCTGTCTGGGATGTTCTCCTTTTTTTTACTATAGACGGAATATAATGGATGACAATAGCAACCAAATTTTAGTTAGAACATTCTAAAGGGTTTAAAGAATGAAAGACTGTGAAGCAGCTATAAAGGATTAAATTTGCATGATGTTAAACAATGGCGGTGGCATCATATTATTTGACTGTCTTAGGTAATATCGCAATATTGAGCCTGTCGGAACGATTATTTCTTAAATAAAAAAGGATGAGTATTAGCAAAGAATTTCTAGTTACCTCAATTGCTTTTATCCAAAGATAGAAATTAAGACCAATATCAAAGTAACCTTTGTACCACTACTTTCTAATCCTTGGAAATAAAATTCTCATAAAAGATTCTCTTATTACACCGGTGATGAAGCCTATCAGAAAAAAAATCAGCCTTACTCTGTTAGAGATTTTCTAAAGGGGCTCTATGTGACTCGTATTAGAGTTGTGCCAGATCCAACTAAGGTTTATTTTTGGACTACTAACTGCGATAATTCAAACCCAGCAAATCAAGATCCGCCCTTTTATTGTAGCGTACAAAAATATGGGCACAGAGCATAAATAAATTCAAGAGAAATGATAAGACTATTTAAAAAAAGATTTAATTTTTTTTATATTCCGGAATATATCGATCCTATTTCTCGTAAATTTTTGAAAAAACCTTCCAACTGCTTCAACCATTAATGCTTGAAACCCGAAGGAGGAATTCCAACAGAAAAAGTATACGAAAAGCCTGAAGAGAGCAATGATCCCTTTCTTCATTAAAGGAAGTATGACTACCTGTCAATGCTAATAGCCAAAAAAGGAGATTTTCCAGTTATTTAAGAGAGACTTAATGCCAAAAGGAAAGAAAAAGACTGTAAAATTTAAGTAATGTTTTCTAAGTACAAATTTAGGGTGGCCAACAACACGGCAATTCTCTTCCATCAAAGAAAATTCGAGGAAATTTTAAAAACAGTTAATAATAATAAATAGTATGAATTTAAGGGTAAAAATATTCTCCTGATAAGTGTCACTAACTACTTACTTTTATACAATAGAAACAAAAGTTGTCCATATCCAAAATAAGACTTTAGTAGTTTAACAACTTGGCTACATGTTGAATTTCCTCAAGAACAACTTAAACTATGGGAATTTACAACTGCAGATTGTACTCAAGAGTATTACATACAGACTGACACTAAAACTTCTACTGTTTTTATGTATTATCTTTTGAATAATTTTAATTAAAAAACAAGCTTTAAAAATCCACTACATTTAGACAAATTATCGGAAGAGGAATTTAAAAATCGCATGAAACTAGTGAAATTTTCACCAAATTAGAATAATCCAAAAGCAACAAGCTTATTAAATCCTGACCTTCCTAAAAGCCCTCAATAATATTTTAAAAAATATTTGGACACAACAATTTCGACTTATGACTTATAAGAAGGAGCAAAACAGTTCAATTAAATTTAAAATTCATCTTCAACTGCAAAATATATTAAGGCTCTGGCATGATTTAGTAAATTTATTGGTCTCAGCAATAAATTATAAATATTTATGTTTATTAATAAAAATTACGAGTTCATCAAAGAGTTATGAGAATTCCGAAACTCTTCAGTTCATCTATTTTGTCTTTATGCCTTCGGGCGTTTATTCGATTTTGTCCTAATTGCACACTTTTCCCTTTTATTTCGCCTTTCTTTGCTAATTCTACTAATGCTTCTAAAAATGCTTCCCCTAAACTATTTTGAGCAACGTTTAAAATTGATATTTTGGTGAGAGTTAAAGCAACTTATCGTGCGCATTAATCAGTAAGCTGGTTTTTTATTAAACGTAACATTTTCATTTTTTTGCATTCACTTACTTTTAAACAAAATTATTTAGCTATCTAATCTCCCATTTATAATCCACTTAAATCTGCAGTCTCTAAACTATCTTTTTCCATTAGATTAATCATTTTTTCAATCTTTTAAGGCTATTTGAGCTTTATTATAAACTTTCTAAGTTTAGACTTACCAGAGGCTGGGGAAAGAAAGTTATTTCTACTGCGAAATTAGGTTTTTTTAAGATTTTTTGGGCTTTGAAAATTAAATTTGTTTTAATTAGAGTTTATTGCAGATTGATGCATTGAAATATTGCCACTTCTTACTCTTTGCAAAGATCTATAATTGGTGACGTTTATTTTATTTTATTCTGGAAAAATACTGACTTTACTCTCAAGAGAATTAATTTCAAAATTGATTATTTCTGCTTGATTTTCAACTTTTTTAGTAGTACTTTAATCGTAAATATCGTCTTTAAACTAACTATTATCCAGTAAGCTGACATCTTTCTCTATTGGAAAAGACGTTATTTGTGTTGATCTATCATGCTCTAACAAGCTGAAATTATTTTTTGTAGAATTTTAAACCAAAATCGTTATTAATGTTTATAAAATACCATTCAGTTATTGGCAGCACTAGATTTTTGGGTACTAGATTAGAGTTTAAATATGAGACCAAAATTGCATTATCTGCCGATTCATATCACTTAAAATCAACTTACCTTTTGACACTAAATCAGAATTATCTTCATAAAACAAACTTAATGAGTTGATAATATCGTCACTCTAGAGACTTGTAATCTTTTCTTCCACATTTTTTGACCATTAACTAAAATCCTGATTGGATTCAGAGTCAATTGCTAAATTTGTTATTAGCTATTTCTCCATTATCTCCATTCTTTCGTTAATTTGTTATTGCATTTTTTTTTCATTTTATGATAAGATAGTTCTGATTTTGGCATAAAATGTACTCGCCTCAGACAGCAAGACGTCCTTTTTCTTTTGAAGAAGAATGGAAAGTTATTTTTAATATTCTCCACTTATAAATTTTGATTATAAACTTTTTTTCTCTTAAATGAGTCCGAGAACATCTTGAAGCCATTCTCCTCGTTTTATATTTAATTCCTTGATAGATGTAAAACGATGGCCTTTGTGCAATCCAAAAAGAGCACATTCTGTGCAAATATACTTTTTTTCTTCCATACAAATTATATCTAAAGGTTTTTGATGCAAAAGACAAAGACCCTATTCATAACTCGCTCTTCTCGAATCTAAATATAATTTTTATTACTGATAAAATGTTCTCTGATGGCCAAAGTTTCTCGGCGGCTTGAATTTTTGTTGTCTTCTTTGTCGTTTGTCTCAATTAAGAATTCATTGTTATCTTAAGGAGTTTAATTTTTTAATTTTCTCGCTTTGATGATAACTTAAAGAATAGCCATATTTTTGGGAAAATATGAGGGTGAAGCCAAATCAAGATTCATCGAGATTTTATCTTCTGGGCAGCGAACTTGAAAGCGATTATCTTTTCGTTTAATCATATTCTTTAGGCAGTGATGGCAGAAGGTGTGGCCACACATGGTAAGCAATCTCGGAGGATTGGCCTCGCAGTATTATTTTTTGCAAATTGGACATTTAAACTCTTCCATGATTATAAATTTCTAAACAAATTTTATATATGGAAAAGGTTATTATCATTAAAAGCATATGATTAGTGAACAAAAATTAATCAATTAGAGATTTCACCTAAATTGTTCATTAAGTATATTGAATTTATTATTTTGCAAAGTTACTGAAGAAATAGGCTTAGTCTTTCGGATGTAAGCTGAGACTAAATTATTACAATTTACAAAAGATACAAAGTTAAAATATAGTGAAGATGTCTGTTGATGGGACCAAATAAGAAATACAAAACAAATACTTAAAGAGCACAATCAATTTTTAATTTTTCTGTTCTAAATTAGTTCGCAGCCAAATAAAAAGTGCATGATATTAACTCAACATTTTTCATAACATAAATTTAATGTTCGACAGCGATAAGAGATGTTATCAGGAAGCAGATTTTTTGTCGCCATTGGCGAAAAAATCAAATCCGATTCTTGAGATGACCTCAATTTGCTGAATTGAGTTATTGGAACCACAGCCAAGAGCTGAGTATTGGCAAACTTTAATTACATCCATTCCTTCTTTCTCATCTTTTTATTTCTTTCGAACTAATCGTTTTATATATCTTTTCTCGTCCTGCGAAAGGTCCTTTAAGATGATTTTGGCAGTTGAATAATTAATTTTGCACTTATCGGCGGCCTTAATTTATGCATTCTTACTTATTTTATACTTAGGCAATTGTAGTATAAATTTTAGAAGAAATAGCATTTCAACGCTGCAGATATTTTAGAGTATTTCTTTGTCGATTATTATGACATATTATTATCATGATGCAAGAACTCAAACAAATAAATTCAATTAATGATTATATTTATTAGGAAATGACCTTAGGCACCTAATCTTTGGATATCAGCAGCTGTATTGATAAAACATAGGTAACAATGATGAATATAAAACATCAAACTGGTAAAAGGCGGCAAAGGAGCTCGTGTCTTAGAAGAGAATTTTGAATATCAAGGGGATATTGCATTTGAGAAAGCTATTAAGCACGGCGGATAATATATCGGATCATCACTTCAGTCTACGCCCAAGGCAATAATTTATAAACTGTCTATTTGTTATTTAACAGATAATGAGTTAAATGGTCCCCTAGACCATAGAGCTGGGCAAAATTAATCTTTATCGATGTAGGATATGTTTTCTTTAATTCTATGAGTGACTTGATTGTTTATTCATTATGACCTGCCGCAAAAATTTAACCTTTCAAATCTGATTTAATAACTGAAAGAAAATTGTTGAGATAATTATCGGTTGTTTTTGAAAAACCATCCACGATAGGGTTTTCATATCCTTTTTATTTTGATAAACGAGATTCTTAGACTAAATAAGCTCCTCTTACAAGCTTCATTGCTAAAAATAATTGTTTCCTTTTAGCCATTTCAATTTCAAATTGAGTTCTTTTCGGAGCAATTTTGAGATAATTTTGTAGAGTGGGAATGATATAAACTTTTTCCTTGTTATAGTTGGCTTGCAACTGCTAACAAATACTTTAGATGGCTCGTTGTATATAAGATTGCTCGGCATCGACCAATACTCGATAGTTATTTTTATTCTTAATTATTAAAAATATACTGTAAACTGAGGTTACAATACTTAGTCTAGTCTTCTCCTTAAAGAATGTATCTGCTTTTGCTCGATTGCATCTAAAGGATATAACAACTTTGTAATCAGTAGGCTGTTTTTAGAATCCTCATAGAGATAATACGGATGATGATTCATCTTAAATTGAATTTCATCGAGGTAAAACTTTATCACTCAATACTTACATGATGAATATCTTCTCCCGAAAAATTATGAATAGATTTAAGATATTCAGCAATATCTTATTCAGTTATACCTCTATTTATGCTTTGAAATGCTTAAAGCAAGTTTCCAGCTGATATTTTATTATCTTCACTGTATTGACTCCAAATCTTGTCCCGTAAGAGTACTGATGCGTTATATTTTTTCAATAGTGCCATGTTAATTAACCCAGTTATCTTGATTGATATCATATGATTCATCGTCTGCGCAGCAAAATTACCTGACAGGGAAAATAGATGAGCATTTTTATCTAGAAAAGCCTCTGAATCCGGCTGTTAAAGAACGCCTTCTGCACAAAAATCAATTATAATGGGAATTTCTTCATTATTAAAGTTTTACGATGTTAAACTAGAGGAATGCTCCGCTTTTGTAAATCTGCAAGAGTATTTCCAGCAGTAAGCATTTTATTGAAAGTCGAGTTTACCACCCAATTCGTAATCATTTTGCCTGGAAATTTGCTGGCAACATTGTAAAGAGAAGGTGTCATCTCCACAATAAATTTGCTTTTCATGATTCTATTGCAGATCATATGGTTAACTATTGCCATAAAACTAAGATGGCGATAAACTCGATATCCTTTGTATACACTGAGACTTGATTTCATTTAATAAAATATCTTAATCAATAATTGATAATAATCGAATGAGCAATCAAATCAGAATTTACCTTTAATTGTGTTATTTTTATGAACATCCATTTCCATGTACACCTCGTATGGTTTAAAAACGCTAGTAGATTAAACACCCAAACCTGTTATTTTATAACCAGGAATTTGTTTCACCGCCTACTGGTGGAAAAATTACTCTTACTCCTTGCTGCAATCTTTAAATTCAATTTATAAATGGTAAATCTGAATTGGATTATTTTTACTTGCGAAAGCCCTCTTGTTAGCTTGTACTCCAAAAATAATGAGGCTATAATTAAAATTTTGCCCTTTTAATTAAGTAACACCGCATAAATGAGCTCATCGCTGTCGATGGAAACTTTTCTATCAAAGTTCTGAACCACATCTTGAGTATTGACTTTAGAGCTTACCCATTTACCCAAGAAAGTTTCTTTAATTTAGCCCTATTCTTAATAATGAAGATACTAAGAGTTGTTTATCAGCGGTTGTGACGACCTTTACTTTCATAGAATTAATTATATAATAGTGAAATCAAATTCAGATAAATGGAGATCGGAGTATGCTAATCGTTAAAGCCGTTTAATTTTTATTCACTCTAAGAATTCGAGTATCAGTAGTTGATAAGCAGAAGTAAGTATTTTGTGGGTAGTTATATAAATCGTGAAACGAAATTGAATTATGTTGTTAAAGAGATCCCCTATCAATAAAAATCAATTCAAATTCTAAAAAAAATAGACACCATTAATCATAATAACATTGTTCCTATCCTTGGAGTCAGTGTACTGAAATCAAAAAGTGGATGGGCGGAAGGCCAACGATTAAAATGTGATACCTATTCAGAAAAAAAATAAAAAAACATCAAATAGCACATCAGTCTACTCATATTTATGGAGAGATATGAGATAAATCTTTATGATTATGTTCTCCTACGAAGAAAAAAAAATCAGCCATTTACTAATGAAGAAATCAATAGTTTTATTATTCAAATGATCACGCTTCTTTAAGCTTTACAAAGAGAGGGTCTGGCACATCGAGATATTAAACCTGAAAATATCCTTTATAATAAGGGTACCTATTTACTCTGTGATCTTGATGACATGATTTAGGTTAGTTTGAATGAAAAGCCAATAATTGAGCTGACTACAGTATCCTATAGTTCACCATAATTTTTGAGGCATATTCGTCAACCAAAAGAGAAATATTTCGATCCCTTTAAGCTTGATGTATATGCTCTAGGTCTTAGTCTACTTTTCATGTGTTCAATGGGTAAATTTAGTCTTGCTGAGAGAGCCAATTACATTTATGAAACCAGTGAACGTTCACATTTTGATTTTATAAAGGATCAGCGCCGAAAGATTATCCGAAATAACAGCGAATTCATCTCTTTTAACTGCTTAATAAAAATGATGCTGGAGTAAGACGAATATAAACGTGATGACTTTATAACTCTGCTTAAAAAAAGTGAAGGTAAGGGAGAACTGGAACGTGATAATTCAGAAAATAACATGTCGGATGATAACTCAACGAATAGTAAGAGCAGTGCCAAGCTGAGAAACAAGAAATTAAAAAAGCTGATGAATGCAAAGAGGGAGGAAGAGTTACGTATAAAATAATGTAAAGTTTATAGCTGTCTGTCCCTGGCTATGATCGTTCTTTTTGTTTTGTTTTGCTTGTTATGATTGCCTTCATTAATCAAATATGTTATAACCCGACCAATCAGAAAAAAAGAAAAAGAGGGACCTGCTCATTCACTAGATATTTTTCTACCTTGACTCTTTGCTCGCAGTCTTCTGCCTGATAATATGTTTAGTGTTAATTCCAGATTGGTGTGGGGTGACTTTCTTCCTGTACTATAGCATTTTCTACACTGGTCAATCTATTCAGCATCGACTCTTCTGCATCATCCCCAAGATAGATGTTGTAAAATATGATAAAATTTTAAAAAGATATATAGCAATCGCAATAACTATAGAAGTATCTTATTTTTTCTTGACTTTTATGTTTTGGACCAGAGCAAAAATCCACCCTATCTACTGCTTTCTATGCTTAAGTATAGGTTTCCCTATCTACATTGGAGTGGTAATCGTCATTCACTTCATCATTTCATTACTGATGTTTGTTCAGTTTCTGCATGATTATATTACTAGAAAATATTATCTGATTGCATTGGGAGGATTTTAAGTTGAAATCAGAATCAACCAGCAGAGATAATAAAATCTACGACGAGTTGCTCTACTTTAACCTTATTACAATGACTATCCTGTGGTAAATGATAGCGTTCCACCAAACAAATATTATTAATTTTAGGATATTATCTAAGATGTAAAGGGGGAAATGGTATGCTCCATTTGCTTGATGAAAGATAAAGAAGGAGGCCATCCTATATACACGACTTGTAAGCATTACTTTCATCGAGAATGCATCCAAGATTGGACCAAAATCAACTCCCGTTGCCCCGAATGCCGTACCTAATTTAAATAGATTACATTTTAATAATTTGCCGAGCTTGAGTCCCAACAACCAAAATGATTTGTTTATCGTACCCGTAAATAGTAAATTCTTCGCGATCAAGAAATGCATCATGCCAATAAAACTTAATAAAATATATTTTAAGAATATAATATGCAAGTGTAATACAACCAGCAGGCGAGTGAATTGGAGATCATCAACCTAGCCATCAACATTTTTCAAAACGTGGGCATCAAAAGATGGATTGATCAGATTTAAGTATTGAAAAATGAACAGATTTATTTCGAAATTTGCAAAATTATCTTTCCGGAAACCATCATTCACCTTTTTAGATTGACTTAAAATCGAGAAATGTCAACTGGCGAGAAGATTCAGGGTGTTATCGACCTCATTGCGAAACTTATTCGAAATGACCTCTATCATATTTCTGGATAGGCAATTGCTGAGGGGAAACTTGTACACTTAAAAAATTTCCTACAGTTACTGTAGGCTCTCAGTAGTAGTATGATGCTAACAAAGGATCAGATTGAGGTATAATCTGCTCCATAGAATGACCAAAGCGTAACGTACGATGATCATCACTCTTATTATACAGTTATTGGGATGGACAAGTAGTTTTAAAAAATCCAATATTCAGATTAAGGAGACAGTCAATAGCAAACAAACAAAAAACGATAAGAAGCTCATCAAATAAAATCAAAAATAAAAGTTTACCAGAATTAAGAAGAGGAGTAGAGCGAAGACGAATTTCCAATACGTTCCAAGATTCGAAGGGGTGAGAATATTCAAAAGGGGAAGATTAGCAATAAGAAGGTTCGATTTGAGGCTCCTCCTGAAAAAATATCAAACGTAAGCAAAAAAACACCATCTTTTGTCCCAAGTTCTTAAAAAGTCCGTTAAATTCAATATCCGATTCCTCTTCAATAAAACAATATCAGCAATTCTGAGGTTCAAAATAAAAAATGGGTGAATTTAATTTCTAAAATGTAAATTTGGCATTATTTAGGAGCGATACTAAGCTTCATTTATAAAATGAAAGAATGGAAGAAACAAAACAAAACTTTTTTAGATGGGAATCCTAGTTCAATTAAAAAAATAAGGAATTGAAGAGGCAAATTTAGGAAGGAGGTGAGGTCAAGAAAAGTTTTATTAATAGTAAGATTGATTTAAGATATGAAATTCTCAATTCACTCAAAGGTGAAGAACAAGCGGCGAAAGCTATAAAAGATTTGTTTAAACAGGAGAGAGCAGCCAAAATAAAACAAAAGAGATAAATGCAGGAGAAAGACAAAATTAGTTTTAAGAAGATAATGAATTTTAGGGAGCTGGATAATTTGCTGAGGGAAGCTGTCATGTCCAACAAGTCTTCGCATAAATATAGACAGGAGTGATTTTTAGTCTAAGGGTAAATATTTATCTTGTTATTGTTATAAAATATTATGAGTCAATTATGGTCATCATCTCAATCACTACTGAAAAATTAATTTGCTTAAGAAATATATGATTATTGAGTCAAATGTGGCAATATTATGAGTGTCATTATTTTTCCTTCTAATCTAAAACTTAACATCTTAATTTATTTTAATAAATTCATCAATTATAACCATAAAATTCGTCAGTTTCTAACTATAAATTTTTAAGAGATGAAAAATCAAATAGTTTTGATTGCACCTAGCAATTGCAAGTTGATGAAAATATATGACAAAATGTTAACTATTTTTAATAGTATTATCAAAAGTAAATAGAGGAGCTTTCATTAATTGATAAAGGGACGATCTTGCTCCACCAAATTTATCAATTCTCATATAATCATTAGATATAAATCAAAGTTGATTTACTGAAGATAAAATATAAAATTTAAGCAATAAGAGAATGCAGGGGATTTGTGAGAAAATCGTCCGCTGTCTATGTTCATGCCTAATTAAGACAGAAGCGGTTGCGTATACAGAGAGCAATGACGAGCATCATAAGTTTATGTCACTTAGCGATAACATCTAAGATGATGGTCGCAACCATAAGCTAATTGCATAAAAATAATATTCTACTGAATTATCGACTGACATCACCAACAAGCTTTCTAACTATCTGGAGGTAGAGGCATCTCCTTAATTAAAATAGAATTAAAAAAAATAAACATATGCAATTGATACTCAGTAGCCCCACCAGCAGGAAGAGGAAAGTCTTATGAAAGTTGAAGCTGAACATCATGAAGATTACATTGATGTTATCGAAGAAAATCACCCATATTATCATCTTTTCAAAGATAAACTAGTCTTGCTTAATCATATATTTGAAATTCCTCCGAATGCTTCAAATGCCCAGCCAGATACAGCCTTTCCTTTAAACATGTATTGCTATCAAGAAGGGAAATACAATATCTTTAAGTATTTTTTCAAGTTTCCAACAGACTTTGATACATATTAGTCTATATCAAGTGATTTCGATCTCCAAAAGCAGTTTGACCCAAACATTGACTAGTTTCGCAAAATACTAGAAACTCCCGAAGGTGACGCAAAGCTCATCTATCTTTCTTACAAGAAAGTACTGATGATGTCTTCACGAGATTTCGAATATGTGCGATATACCTTTAAAAAAAATAATTAATTCTGGAATATTTGTGTATCTGATTTGACAAGATAATAAATTAAAGGAAAAGTAAGAGGAGAAATGATCTTAACAACAACCAAAATTATACAAAATGGAGGAGAAATAGAAGTAAGTGTTTCATCACAAATTGACATGAAAATACCAATTAAATTGGAAATTGCCAAAAATAGAGGGTTTGGTGAGATAAGGAAATACTTGGATAAGGTTTATAACCATATCAAAAGTATTTAAAACAAGAGCATCATCTGATTATGTATGTTAATTCAAGTTTTTAGAATATTTATATAATTGCCTAATTATATCTTATTAGTGAATCTAATGAAGCAATTCATATGCTTATCTGCATAGTTATCATCAATAACAATCTTTTATGGCCAATTTGATGTTTATGAGGATTAATTCTTTTATATGAATAACAGAGATTAAAAAATACAAATATCAAACATCTTGAACATAGCTTCTTTCCCTATATTAGTCATTAATTACATTTCAATGAATTAGAAATCGTCGAATTCATCTTGCTCATATTTAGATGAAATGGTAACATCATCAAGATCCGAGTATAAGTCTCCACTAACTTAGATTATATATGCTTCGTTCATGTTTTATTTTTGGTCTTCAGTTAGTATGCTAGCCACTCCTATTTTGTACTGAGGCTTTTTGGTTAATAGTTAATAGATGAGAAGCTAAGCTTGTGATTTTTGATAGAGAATTCGAAATTTTCTTTTTTGTTCCTCGAACTCTAAACCGAGATGATCGTAATATTGAAAAAATAGTAATCTTGGAGCTAACTTGACCATCACTTTGCTTCCCATAAGTCGTAAAATTCGTCTAAAAAAGTCCCACGCCATTTATGTCAGAATTATTATAGATGATTCATTAAATATCTCTATTCATGAACAAATACAATGATTTGGCTTTTTATTATTGAGTAGAAATTGAGAAGTAGCTTTTTGACTTCAGTTTCTCAGAATATATACGATATTTATGTCGAGTCTAGCTTATATGATTGGATGGATTGACTCATTCAATTTAATCTTAAAATAATAATAATGGAAACGGAGGCAAAAACACCAAAGTCTATTACTTGCAAAGAGATAACTCACTGAAATATTTAAATGAAAATGGAATGATCGTAAAAAGTTATTTATCACTTCAGGATCAGGAACTATCCTTATTTACACTACTTGGATTAAAATTCTTTTGTCTGGTCATTCTTACACATCCAAGCTGATGATAAGATCAGGTATGAATTTGGCTATATTATAATTTAATCTCAATTTTTAATGGATCTCGTTCTTTTTACAAGTACCTTTTGTCTTGGCACATTCATTGGGCTAACTATGAAAAAGCATGGAGTCTTCCTTATTTAAAACTTGAGGCTGGGAACTGCTAATCGCGATTATTTTGATAAAATGGAGAAGTAGATGTCAAAGCAAGAGTATTAGAATTATTTCTCTTTTAAAAACTCGACTCGCCATTTTGGGTCAGGGAACATATGATTGTCTCATATCAATTTAACCTTTAAGTTAATATTCAAAGAAGAATGGTTGCTTTATAATAACTAAAAAAATGAATAAGGACTACTTTATTTATCCTTATTTTTTCTATCTCAGAATTTCAGCCATTTTACGACTCAATCAAATGCCACATTCACTAATATTGACTTTCAACAAAACAAATCTCAGCAAGCTTATATTGCAAAATATTTTGGCAATGTATTCAGTCATTATACAAAACTAACTCTAAATAAAAACATTTTAGGTCATAAACAACATCAAATCATCAATAAATTTATTATACATTTAATCAATTTAGCCGTCATAAACGATTGAGTCATTTTTAGTCATTTATCACCTTAATTAAATTCATTTAATTCATTTCTTTATTTATAAAAACGCTCTATTGCTCTATATAAAGCTGATAAGTCTATTATGATATAATAAAGTCATATATGGAGCTCATTTAGGAAGAAAAAATAGTAAAAAAACCCAGAAGATCTCGTATTATTTGATTAATTGTAGGATAAGTTTGTGAAGACGAAGTTCAAGAGTATTTGAGGAGACCTGTCCAAAAGATTGAAAATTTAACCGAAAATCTTATGAACAGCTACGAGAAACCCACTTACTTAAGATCTCGGCATAAAAATTCTGAGGAAAATGAAAAGACCAAAAATTAGCAATAGAAGTCTAATTAAATAAGTTAACAATAAAAAAATAATGAAATCGATTAATAATAAAATAAACAATCTATCTATCATTAAAGTAACAGCGAGAAGGCTAACTAAATCGTGTAAAAAAAGAAAAAGCAAAAAGCAGCTGATCCCATGGAAGAAATGGAAGAAAGCAGTATCACAACTTCCAGTCACTAGCAGGAAGAACACGAGAATGCGTCCAAAGGATAAAGCCAACTATCTTCAGAAAAAATAAATTAAAACCATCGAAAAAATAAATCTTCGTCAGAAAGTTAGCATTAATAATAATAGCAAAAAAATAAATAAGACAAAGATTATACTCCATAGGAATAGGATGAGAAGTCAAATAAAGCAGATTCAAAGCAATAATCTTCTCAAATGAGTTATAAAAGGAGAAGACGAAGTCAAGCTCAAATGCTTTTAGCACATAAAATATAAGTTTTAAAATCTTTTCTCAATAAAAAAAAATATATTAGAAAAAAATTGCGGCCTAAAAAATTAGTCGGACCGCCATTATCACATTAAGAGTAATGGAAAATAGACTTACAAAAATATCACAAGCTTCGATAATTGATCAGGCAGGAAATGAATGAGAGAAAATAAATGATGGAGAAGATTGATGCATTCGGAGAATAGCAGCATCTCAAGACCATAAAAGTAGAAGAAGATATTCTATCTGGAAAAAGAGTGAGAGGTTAGCATAGCGAGGAGAATAGTTAAAACAATAGTCGAAGTTCAAGTTTATCCTCCAGTTCTTCTTCAAGCAAATCACGATCATCATCGAAATCGAATAAAAAATCAAAATAAAAGATGAAAGCGAAATAAGAGTAGCAACACAAATAAATCCTTTAGAAAACTGAGGAAAAATAAGAAGAAGAGGAGAATGATGATGAGTTGGATAGTGCTGAATAAATTTGCAAAGGAACAAAAAAAGATATTTCTCATTTCAAAAAATTAATTGACTAAAATTTAGATTCGCTAAAACCAAAACCGGATAGACGTCGCAGAAGGAGGAGAAAATTTATATCAAATCATAGATAATACAACTATCCAAAAACTAGAAATAAAAAATAAAAAGTGAAAGAATAACCAGTCAAAGAATAGGAAAAGACTAGTAGTAAAAGGTAGTCGACAAATGTAATGAAATCAAGGATAAAGTAATAATCGTAGAATAAAAGTAAAGTAAAAAAGGAAGCCAGCAATTTAGGGCAAAAAGATTAGAACTCAAACAGAAAAGTGGAATTGCCTCAAAAAATACATCATTTAAGAGAAAAGAGATTGCTCTAAGAAGAAAAAAGAAAGGTAAAATAGAATAATTCATAATCTTAGCCTCTCTCTTAATAAAAAATGGAGCGAGTCAAGCCTAAAATGCCCCATAAACTTTGGAGTGCAATTGAAGGCGAATCATTGACAAATAAATCTGTGTAACTCTAAAATAAGAGTCAACAGCTCAGTAATTCAGGCCCATCCAAAGCTAATAATCAAATCAAATCTACTGTGAGTAATATCTAAACAAGGAAGTCAACGAGACTAAAAAATTAAACAAACTAATTGTAAATTTCTTCTTCTCAAAAAGTACAGAGTAATGTTCCTGAGAAGACCAAATAAGAATACTACGCAGAATTTATTAATGATAAAAGAAAAAGTTTATCTCTTCAGCCACGACTAGTGCTTGAATCGATGTTATTTAGAATTGACAAGCAAACTCATATCTATTCTCCAGAGAGAGTGGAAGAAAGATCCAATGATCGCGATAAAAGCCAGAGACATAAGAAAAAAAAGCATATCAAATAAGTTTGTACATAGTCATAGTCAGAAGAACTGGATTATCGCAATCGTCATAAAATGTATGGCTATGAACCCAAATATTCAAGGAAAAATAAGAAATACAGGAAAATTATCCAAGAGTATACTGATTCTGATAATGATTAATACGAGCAATACTCAGCGAAACCAAAGGTATATCGAAAGGTAAAGCATCCTCATCAGCCAAAGAAAAGCATAATTCAAGTTGACCTAAATGGGCATACCGATTAATAGTAAATCAATCAAAATGAAAAGACTATTAGGAGGATAAATGCTGAGAATAATTAGGATTGAGAAAATGGCATGATTTCCATAAGATTATTCAATAATTGTAATTATGAGCGATTACTTAATATAAAATATTTCAATTATGTCCTCGATTTATTCCATTTTATTTGTATTTTTAATTTTGGTGATTCAAACGGATGACCCAATACAACTTGAAGGGCATACTCAGATAAATTAATGAAGGCTCCAACATCGATACATCCAAATTTAAAACTCTTCTCTCTTCGAAGAATCGTCTAAAAATCATTCGACAAAAAATGTTATTGCTCACCAATATCGCAATCTTCATCTTAAATTTAATTCAAATAAACCCTAAAAAGTTTGGTTTAACTTTTCTGCTATTTATGATTCAATTAGGAATGACGACAACTTCCCCATTCATCAGTAACTATATTATATAAAACTATCTTTCGGAATCTTCATAAACCATCTCATTTACCTATCTAATCCTAATAATTGTCATGTATAAATTAACAAAATCAGTGACATTTCTTCTCTGTGACTTTTTCTATACGAGCGTGGGATATGAGTATTTTGCCAGGCTATATTGGCATGTTCTCAACAATTATTATATGATGACTGGTATTTTTTTATTAACTTAGGAAAAATTCTAAATTTGATAGAATATGACTGTGGACTTCTTTCCAATCTATGCTATGCTTTATTAACTTCATTATTTGATTTGTTGTAAATAATCGTCCTGTTAGGACTGTTGATCAAATATCTGATGCATACAGAACAATTTTCACTGTTCATGGGAATACTAATCCTCTATTTGGTGAGTAATGTTGGGGTGAACTACTTTACTTTTACTTTTAACAGAAGATATTTAAAACAGAAGGATAAAAGACTGAATTATAATATTAGTAATAACAGTTTTTAATAAATAATCAAGCACAGATAACAGTAACTGGTCTACAATCGCAGATTTTTATATCTAAAAATTGTATCCAAACTCATTGGCTTAATATTTCCTACTCTCATTAATATTTACGTATTTGTACTGACTGATAGGGATAGTATTAAAAATGATTAATACATTCTTCTTATCTTGATTAATCTTATCAAATCTCCAATAGATCAGTTATTATTTACAGCTAACATGATGGTAGAAATCATATACTCCTGTAGAAGAATCATTACTTTTGCCTAGGCACTAACTAATTCTCTCCTAACTATTAATTAAGATTAAATTGGATCATCAGAATGTCTTGAGCAGCCAGCCCAATCATCATTGATCCCCTCCACCATTTCCATAAAATAAACAGGCAACATTTGTTTACCACTAATTACAAAATATTGCCGATAGCACATTTCTTTGCCGTATATATTTTCTCTTCTATTAGTTATTTTAATGGTCTTAACAGGAAAATATCTTAACTATTTCATTACCAAGCACATCATTTCCAATACTTATTCGACAATTGATTTTTTAGGCATGGCTTATCAAATTATTATTCCTTTGCTCTTATATTTCATTTTAATTAGCCTCTCTCAGAAAATAGCATATTCCATATTTCATGAGATTAAGTCAAAACCATAAAACCTCAACTGCGAATTCTTAAACCGCATTAGTGGAGATATCACTGCAATAGATCGATCGACCACTACAAATTCTTATGAAATTATTATGTCAGTAAGTTTCATTATTAGCTCATATGCATACTCCATTATGTCTCTTAATCAATTATGGATACAAATTATACTGGCCTTATTCTTTTCTATCTGTATAATTATGGCCTTTAAAGTCAATAGATTCATCATGAAATCTCGTAGATAGGTCATCAGGAAAGAGTGTTATCTCAAATCAGGCATAATTCGTTGCTTATTGAAATAAAAAAAGATAGAAGGTAACAAGTAGATGCGTAAACTTTGGCGAAACATCTTTGAATGTAAATAAATGGGTCTCTTTATATAAAACTACTATATGTGCATTCTTTCTACAATTTTACTTGTTTTTTCACTAGTCCTCATTGTGTTAAGTGAATACTTTAACATTCCCAATTTTTAAAAGTCCATCATTTTTATTTCTTGTATGAATATTGATTTTGACATGCTCAATATGTTCTTTTCAGCAGTTCGGTTGGAGCTTTCTCTGGTCTCTTTCGAGAGAGTGCTCAATGCCATTAAGTATGAATGATATTTTGTATTTATTTAATTCTATGATTATAAATATCACAGCAACAGATAAAGCCCATAAAAAACAACACATAGAGTTAGAGTTACAATGAATATACACTTCAAACGAAAGTGAATTGATTTTTAAAATTAGCCTTACTCAGGATCCCCCATTTGACTCTATTTAGGCAGATAAATACGAGCATTGTAATTCCTAAAGGTGGAAGAAAATTATTTCCGGCAAATGGTCGACCCATTATGATATTGTTGCGATTGAAATGAGAGCGGGTTGCGATGCTATCAGAGTTGGGAATTTTAGGTCGATTGATAGGCAATGGTCGTTCAGGAATATCTTTATCTGCCTATTTCCCTTCATCATGGTCTATGAAAATAGGATAGATATCAGTTTTATCACTTGGTTCGAGGCATATAGCACATTTTTATTATCGTAGATTGGATCGATAATAGCATTACCAACTAGCGTTATTAAAGCAATACCAGTATAGATGCCCACATCGTGTGAGGATGGGCTAGTGCGCTTTTTTGTTGCATATTAAACAGTCATAAAGAAGCTCGTTATCGGTAATAGGATTTTAATTTTTCATCGTGGCGATCCTTTCCAAAATAATATAAATTATAGAGCAAGATAGCATTCTAAACTTAGAATACTTAAATAA
>Ga0302280_1000305_pt1 | contig 42863 bp, 39 predicted proteins | sample III_Fen_E1_1_FD_198771 | JGI IMG/M metagenome (GOLD analysis project Ga0302280, IMG submission 198771) | Peat permafrost microbial communities from Stordalen Mire near Abisko, Sweden - III_Fen_E1_1 | ecosystem: Environmental > Terrestrial > Soil > Wetlands > Permafrost | place: Sweden: Abisko... | reverse complement strand
CAAGCAATTGCTGAAAGATAAGGCAAGCCTGAAGCTTGCGATCCGTGATATATTCTATACCGGCGGTGTGAAAGGTTATATCAACTTCCAGCAAACGCAGGCAAGTTTTCAAAACACGCGGGACAGCCGCCAAGTTAGCCTTACTTTCACCTATCGTTTCGGCAAACCCTTTAAAGCAGCGCAGGCCCGCAGAACAGGCGGAGCGGGCGATGAGCAAAGCCGTGTGAAAGTTGGCAATAATAATTAAGCTTTTTATTTAGTAGTTGGTTTTGGTTATAAAGCCCTTTGTCTAAAGGGCTTTATCTTTTACATTTGCATTTACAATCATTATGCTATGCCATCTTTCGATATTGTAAGCAAAGTGGAATTGCAAACATTGGACAATGCAGTGAACATCACCAAAAAAGAAATCACGAACCGGTTTGATTTCAAGGGTTCGCCTGTTCAGATTGATCTTGATAAAAAAGATATGAAGATTGATCTGGAGGCAGAGAGCGATATGAAGCTGAAGCAGATCATTGACGTGCTGATCAGCAGGTCAATTAAACAGGGACTTGATCCGTTGGCTTATGACTTTGCAAAGGAATCCTATCCAAGTGGTAAAACTGTGAAACAGGAAGTGCTGGTAAGGAATGGGCTAAAACAGGAAGATGCAAAGAAAATTGTAAAATTGATCAAAAACTCAGGCCTGAAAGTGCAGGCTCAGATAATGGACGACCTTGTACGGGTCACAGCAAAAAAGATTGATGACCTTCAATCTGTGATCCAGCTTTGTAAAAATGGCAATATCGGAGTGCCTATGCAGTACCTGAATATGCGCAATTAATCACTATTTCCTTTTGCTTTATTTTCAAATAAGATTTGGAAAGAAGGTTTCAAAAAGCTAATTTCGCACTCTTAATTTTAAAATTTGTACGGCAAAACCCGTGCAGAACAAAAGAAATAAACATGAAAAAAGGCATTCATCCAACAAACTACCGCTTTGTTGTTTTTAAAGATATGAGCAATGGCTATTCTTTTTTAAGCCGTTCTGGAGCTCCCTCGAAGGAAAATGTGAAATGGGAAGATGGGAATGAATACCCTTTGATCAAACTGGAAATTTCAAATACTTCTCATCCTTTTTTCACGGGCAAGAATATGCTGGTTGATACCGCGGGCCGTATTGATAAATTCAATAAACGCTACGAGAAAAGGGCAAAATAATTTTTTTTATTACTGAAATATCATTGTCCCTTCCGCTGATACGGAAGGGATTTTTGTTTGGCTCCCATGGCTCTATCATCGTCATAATATTGTAGTTTTAGCTCATGAACCCGATCATTTTGAATGAGCTATCGCCTGAGGATGACCTTTACCCATTCACATTGACGCGATCAGTAATTGATATACGGATCGGCATGTTAACTATCCGGGAGAAATGGGAATACCTGACCGGAAACAAAATTCACATTCATAAACAAAAAGACGAAAAAGCACTTCCTGCGAATCTCATTCCTTCATCACAATTATTTGAACGCATCAGAGAAAGGGATGTGCATTTTTCCGATGAAGAAAAATTATTGTTCCCCTGGCAATTATTTCAATTGAATGATACCGCGATCCGCAGCGATTTCATTCTTGTTACAAAAAATAAAAAAAGCCAGCCTGTTTCCGGAACGAACCAGATCATCTCTCCCGAAAATATTTTTATTGAAGAGGGAGCGAAGATTGAGCATGCCATTCTGAATGCTTCGACAGGCCCTATCTATATTTCGAAAAATGCTGAAATCATGGAAGGAAGCATGGTTCGCGGCCCTTTTTATTTGGGTGAGGAAAGCATTTTAAAAATGGGAACCAGAATTTACGGCGCCACTTCCATCGGGAAAAAGTGCGTGGTTGGCGGAGAGGTAAAGAATGCAGTATTCTTTGATTATTCCAATAAAGCGCATGATGGTTATATTGGCGACTCAGTAATAGGGGAGTGGTGCAATCTTGGTGCCGGCACTTCTAATTCGAACCTGAAGAACAATGCAGGGAAAGTAAAAGTATGGAGCGAAAAGAAAAAGGCTTTCATTGACGCGGGCAACAAATGCGGATTATTCATGGGGGCTTATTCTCAGAGTGCCATCAACACCTCATTTAATACCGGAACTGCTACCGGCATCTGCTGTAATATTTTCGGAGCCGGCCTAACGCCAAAGCATATCCCAAGTTTTTCCCGGGGCTTTCCAAACCCTGTAAAGTATGAATTCGAAAAAGCTTTGGACGATATTGCGAACTGGAAGAGGCTGAAAAATGAATCGCTCACAGATATTGAAATTCAGACTTTGAAACATATTTTTGAAAAATCTTTAAAAGAAAACCGATGAGGAAACAAATAGCTGCTGCTAACTGGAAAATGAACCTTACTTATCAGCAGGGCGAACGATTGCTGAATGACATATTTGATGCAGGGATACATCTGAAGGACTATCAGCAGGCTGTTTTTGCAGTGCCCGCCCCGTATTTGGTATTGGCTGAGAATAAACTATCTGCTGCAACAAATTATTTTGCCTCTGCCCAGAACTGTTATAACAAAAAGTCCGGCGCTTTCACAGGAGAAATATCTGTTGAAATGCTCCGCTCTATCGGCATCAAATTTTGCGTGATCGGGCATAGCGAGCGCAGAGAATATTTTAATGAAAGCAATCAGGTGCTGGCAGAAAAAATCTCTCTGTGCCTTGAATACGATATCATACCCATTTTTTGTTGTGGCGAGCAATTGAGTGTCCGCGAAGCCGGAACACAAAATGGTTATGTAGAAACGCAGCTAAAAGAATCTCTTTATAAATTTACTGAAGGGCAGTTGAAAAAAATCGTGATAGCTTATGAGCCGATCTGGGCCATAGGTACCGGCAAAACAGCAACGACGGGGCAGGCGCAGGAAATGCACGCACATATAAGAACTTCTCTTGCAAAACAATACGGGGATGCCATTGCCGCCGATATTTCAATTTTGTACGGGGGCAGTGTAAAAGCCAGCAATGCAAAAGAATTATTTTCATGCCCGGATGTTGATGGCGGACTGGTTGGTGGAGCATCATTGATTGCAAAAGAATTTATTGAGATCATCAAAGCATTGAAATAATTTTCTTCTCACAATTTTAAAGCATGCGCCTGAAAGACTTAATTATTCAAAATATTTTCTGGAGAGGCGCGTATTTCCTTTCTCTTTTTGGGTTGAACATTTTGATTGCCCGTCATTTTAAGGCGGCTGGCAGTGGCTGGGTTTTCTATCTGATTAATAATCTCTCGATCGTTTTACTGATAACCGGCATCAGCCTTGAATCAGGAGCCGCCTATTTTGTATCAAAAAATGAAATAAGCCAGCCTAAAATTGCAAGCTTTTGTTTTTTGTGGGCATTTATTGCAACTGCGGCAAGTGTTTTTTTTTTATGGTTTTTTCAGGGTATTCCCGCAAATGATTTTGCTTTTGGCAACCGATATCTTGTCGTTTGCGCAAACTATGTACTTGGGTTTCTTCTTATCAATTATTTCAGCGCTTTATTTTTTGCGAAGCAAAATTTCTTTCTCCCTAATTTTATTTTACTCTGCGGAAATATTTTGATTGCGTTGCTCTTAATTTTTTCCGGTGACGGTACAGTTCAAGGTAGCTGGTTTGTTGCTATTTATTTTTCATCTTTTTTACTGCAGGGATTAATTCTTGCGGGTTTTTATTTTGCAAATAGCCATTCTTTTAAAGACATAGGGTTGTTGTCATTTCATGAAATTAAAAAATTGCTCAGCTACTCATTAGTTGCCCTGAGCGCCAATATTATTTTTTTTCTTGTTTATCGCGTTGATTATTGGTTTGTAAAAATATTTTGTAGCGGAGATGCGCTTGGGAACTACATACAAGTTTCAAAATTAGGGCAGATATTCATGTTGGTTCCGTCAATGATTGCAGCCATCATTTTCCCGAAAACTGCCAGCGGGCTTCATGCAGGAATGAGTGATGCTTTACAGGTTCTGTCGAGGTTTCTATTCAATTTATATGTCATTGTTATTGTCGTATTGATCGTTTCAGGAAACTGGCTTTTCCCTTTTTTGTACGGGAAGTCGTTTAATGAAATGTATTATGCCTTTCTATTATTATCTCCGGGCATTTTGTCGCTGTCAACACTGGCGCTTCTGTCGGCATATTTCGCAGGTAAAGACAGGCTGGCAGTGAACCTGGCTGGTTCAGTTCTGTCACTCGTAATCATTATTGCTGGTGATATTATGCTGATACCAAAGTTTGGTATCAAGGCTGCTGCCACAGTAAGCAGCGGAGGTTATATTTGTTATCTTATGTACAGCATGCATATTTTCCGGAAAGAGCATAAAAGCAATCTGGTCAATTTCTTTATCTTGAAAAAATCGGACATACACTATGTCGGCAAGCTTTTCCAAAAACCGGGTTTATAATTTTTAAGCATGAAAAAAATCCTCTGGCTTGCAAGCTGGTATCCTAATAAAACGGATAAATTCACCGGGGATTTTATTCAAAGGCATGCAAAAGCTGCTGCATTGTTCAATCAGATTATTGTATTGCATATTGCAAAAGCCGAGGAATCTTTTTTCACCGGAAGGACTTTTGAAGAAATCAATACGGATGGAAACCTGACAGAGCACATACTCTATTTTAAGTGCGGCATTCGTTCGAAGCCATTGAACAAGATACTCTCACTTGTAAAATATTTCTGGCTATTCAGGAAACTGATGTTGGTTTATGTGAAAGACAAAAAAAGGCCAGCGCTGGCACATGTGCATGTTCCTTTAAAGGGCGGCCTGTTGGCTCTTTGGTTAAAACGAAGATTTGGTATCGGGTACGTGCTCACAGAACACTATGGTATTTATAACAATGTTGTGGATGAGCCTTTTGAAAAAAAAAGCCATGCCTTCAGATATTTCACTAAAAAAATTATCAGCAATGCGATTGCTTTCTCTCCTGTGAGCAACGATATTGGTGAGGCAATCAATAAGATGCTTTTACCAAAACCTTATCGTGTAGTGTACAATACCGTTGATACGCGATTCTTTAATTATACCCAATCTTCTGAAGGCAAATTCCGTTTTGTGCATGTATCCAATATGGCTGCATTAAAAAATGTAGAGGGTATTGTCCGCTCGATAGCAAAGGTGAGGGAGGAAAATAGAAATATAGAGTTGGTAATTGTTGGGAAACAAAGCAACTCAATTATGAAGCTGGCAGAAGATACAGGTTTATTAAACAAAGCGATTTTTTTTGCAGGAGAAATAAGCTATGAAGAAGTTGCACGGCAGATGAAACAGTCACATTCTTTCATTCTGTTCAGCAGGACCGAAAATATGCCGTGCGTAATTTTAGAAGCTTTGTGTTGCGGGTTGCCTGTTATTGCAACAAAGGTCGGTGGCGTTCCTGAAGTAGTCAATCATTTCAACGGGATACTTATAGCATCGGAAGATGAAATTGGATTGCAGCGGGCAATCCTTGCGATGGCAAGCGGTGATGACAGGTTTAGCAGAGAGGACATTTCAAAAAGCGCCCAATTGAAGTTCAGCTATCATACAATCGGGAAACAAATCAGCGATTTGTATGATGAGTGCCTTTCACACCCGTGATATTGAAACCGAATAGTTCATCGGTAGTGATTTTAATATTTCCATAATCTCTTTTTTCAAACCAACCCTTCACTTCGTCATGCTCATGTTCCCAGCGATACTGAGGCGTGAACCAATCCAGGATATTTACCATCATCTCTCTTGGGTTTTGCTTGTTGCCTTTTAATTTCTTTATGGTATAACTAACAGGGAATAAGGTAAACAGGTATAAATAATACTGCATTTTAAGTGGCAGCCGGGATGAGATATTTCTTATTTTGTTAAATAAATTATGGATGAAGTTTTTCCTTGGGTGATATAGCCACACACTCAGCTTTCCACCAGCCTTCACGCAAGGTTCTATGCTTGCAAATGATGATTCTGTATTGCTGGTATGAATGAGGATGCCGCTGCACTGCACGATATCAAATTGTTCAAACGCCACAGGAGGGAACTGTACATCGCCCTGAATAAAAAAAACAGTTTCTTCGGTATTGTTTTCGTATGCTGTTTCAATGCTCTGGCTCAGATCCATTGCAAGAACTCTCGCATCATGCTTTGTTATGAGACTGTCCAGTATGCCGTTGCCGCATCCGACATCAAAAATAAATTTACCTTTCAGTGTATCTTCCGTTTCATCTGTCTCTATTAGAAAGCGGTTAACCATTTCTTTTGTATCAGCATCCCATGTTTTATCATGGTCATAATTAAAGATGCTCCATTCCAGTTTGAAACTTTTCTTGGTCCGCTCGTTTTTTTTGGCAGCATAAGCGATCAGATCAACATGTCTTTTTTTAAAGCTTTTTTTTCTTTCAATAAAATCAGGGATATGCTTTTGTAAAAAGTCTTTGTAATCAATGCTTGCCTCTGCAATCAGTCGCGGAATACCTTTTATAACGGGATAAAACAAACCCTCTTCAGCCCATAAAATGGCTTCGGTTATTATTTCTGATTCAACATGGCCGATTTTCTTTTTATCCTTGCTGATTACCTGCAATGAAAGCGTGCTGCGCGTTAAGGGACAGCGCAAAAATGGTAAAATGCTTTCCTGCATTGATGAGGATCGTTTGTCTTCAGGATTTCAATTTATTCACAAGGTTAATATATTCCTGTGAAGCAGCTTCTTTTGTTTTGCCTTCCAGGCTTTTCCATGCGTCGTATTTTGCCTTGGCTACAAAATCAAACGGGTTGGCAGGCGGGTCAGTATTCAGATCTCCGACGGTAGCTTGCTTATAAAGTGAGTACAATTGCAGCAAAGAATCGTTGCTTGGGCGCTGGCTGAAATTTTTGCTTTCTTCTGCTGCAATTTCGAATTGTTGCGCAAGATCTGCTGCTACCATGACTGTTAATTTAAGTATGAAATTAAGGGTTTTTGCTTAATGGCTTTTGTTGCCTTTGTAAATAGCGCAAAAATACAATGTTATAGACCTAAGATAAGCCGTAAATGCTGCATATATTATTTATATAAGATGGTTTTATTGCAATGGACGTATATAAATTGAAGTTGGATATCTGACAGGCTATGGTTAAAACCTAAGAATATTAAAATCACTACCTGCATCACCGATGCTGTTCATAGTAATTTGGAGAAAGGACATTTTTTAAATAAATCATCTCATCATTGGCCAATTCAGGGGTGTCAGATGTTCGTGCTGCTTCCTCAAGCTGCTTTAATGTTCTTATCCCAACCACGGCAGATGCAATCGGTTTTCGGCTTAGTACAAACCGAAGCGCCGTTTGCGCAGGATTTCTGTTTTCATTTGATATCAGATGAATAGCTGTTGCAGCTTTGCTGATATCGGCTGCATTATAAGTCAAATAACTCTCTGCCGGCTTGTCAATCAATAATCCTTTTGCAATGCTGCCCCTCGTCAGCACGCCGATATTATTTTTTTCGAACAATTCGAAACATGATTCTTCAGGCCTGCGGTCTAACAAACTGTATTGCATCATTACGCTTACGATTCTCGATCGGCTGACATATTCTCTGATTACGTTCGGGCGAATGGATGAAATGCCATAAAATCGAATCTTGCCCTGTTGCTGAAGGGTCTCAAAAGCTTCAATGGTTTCACTGATCGGGTCGTCTATAGTGCCACCATGCAACTGGTACAGGTCAATGTAGTCTGTTTGTAATCTTTGAAGGCTCTTTTCAACCGATGAAATAATATGATCTTTCCTCGGGTTCCAATCCAGCCCATTGCCGTCTTTCCTTAACTGGTTGCCGACTTTACTGGCAATAATAACTTCCTTACGCCTGTGCCTGAGCGCTTTGCCGAGGCATATTTCATTCTGTCCATTTTGGTAAATATCTGCCGTATCGAAGAAATTGATCCCAGCGTCTAATGCGCGGTGAATAATTTCTTCATTTGCCGGATCATTTTCTTTCAGTGACATGCAGCCCAATCCAATTTCGCTTATTTGCAATGCTGATTTTCCTAACTGTCGGTAAAGCATATTTAGTTTCTTTAGGCAATGATGTAAATTACAAAAGGAAATCATTTAAATGCAAGAGTATTCTCAGGTCAGCGTTGAGACTACTTTTTGGATGGGGACTCATATTTTGTATGAATCAATTTTTACAAACTATTGATTTTGTATTTTGCAATCACTACATTAGATATTTAAAATAGCATGATTGCCAACATTTAAGCCCACAATGAGAAAACTATCTTTATCATTAAATTGCGGTATATGAAAATTGTAAAAGACATGATTGCCGGCAAACCCAAAGCCTTCAATTTTATTCAACCCGATGCGCTTGTAATTGAAGCGCTGAGCATGCTGAATTCTGTAAACCTGAGTTATCTGGTGGTCATGGAAGGACATGAATTTAAGGGGATTTTTTCTGAAAGAGATTACGCACGTAACCTCATACTGAAAGGTCGTTCCAGCACTACGACACAGGTGCAGGAAGTCATGTCAACTGATTTTCCTTTTGTCGAATTAAATGATACCGTTGAGTATTGCATGAACCTGATGAATACGCGCAAAGCCCGCTATCTGCTTGCATTTGGAAAGGGAGAATTTGTTGGTGTGATTACTATTCATGATCTCCTGAGGCAGGTAATTTTCAATCGTGAAGAAGTTTTCGATCATTCGGCAGCCAAACAATTATTGGATGCAGATGAAAGCAGCCGCGTTTTTTAGGTCAGTACTTTATTTACATACTTAAAAATCAACTTCCAGAAATTAGTTACTTACTCCGGATGGCAACCACAGGATCCATGCGGGCTGCGATGAATGCAGGAATAATACCGGCAAGCACTCCAACGATAAGGCAGATACCAATCGCAAATGCAATGGTGCTGCCGGCCACGAAAACCTTAAAGCTGAACATGGCAGAAAATATCTGAGTAAGTATCAATACTGCTAACAGGCCAATCAGGCCTCCGATGATGCAGAGAAATGCAGATTCGAGCAGAAATTCAACCATGATGGTGCCGCGCTTTGCGCCTATAGCTTTTTTCAATCCGATTTGCCCGGTACGCTCTCTCACGGTAACGAACATGATGTTCGCTACGCCGAACATGCCAACGATGAGTGAAAGCGCTGTGATGGCCCAGCCTCCGAGACTGATGTTCCCAAAAATATCGTGCATGAATTTGCTGAAAGATTCAATATCGTTCAGTGCATAGTTCTCTTCCTGTGTGGGTGTGAGCTTTCTGATTGAGCGCATTGCGCCATCAAGCTCATCCTTTAGTTCCGGGATATTGGCATCTGATTTTCCCTGTACCATAATCACCGGATCCCATGTGGCTTCTGGTTTTTCCATTTGTTTAAAAAACTGAAATGTCATAATGATGCTGTTGTCGAAATCCCACATCTGCATCATGCTTTGCCCCTGCTTTTTTATCACGCCGATCACAATTGCTCTTTTATCATTTTTCAGCCGAACGATATTTCCGATGGCTCTTTCGGGTTTTACAAATAATCTTTCAGCAAGCGTATAGCCGATCACGATATTGCCAGACCCATGATCAAAATCGGACTGCTGCAGGTAACGCCCGTATCCGATTTCAATGGTTTGTATATTGTTGAACTCTTCGCTCACGCCATCATAGTTCAGGTTGGTGAGAATATTGTCGCCATACTCCATCGTGGAGTTTGTATTAAGTACATACGCTGCATTTGCAATGTCCGGCACTTTCGCTTTCAGCAAAACCAATTCCTCATATTTTGGTATCGGGCGTTTGATATATTTCCACCACATGCCATCTGAACTATAATCCCATTTATGTACATAAATGGTCTTGCTGCCAAGCGACTGGATATCGTGCTGCACAGCGGCTTCCATGCTGTTGATGGTAGAGAGCACACTGATGATGCAGAATATACCAAATGTGATGCCGAGCAGGGAAAGAAAGGTGCGCAGTTTGTTCGACCGGAACTCCTCAATAGCCATTTTAAGGCTGGACCAGATGATTTCGAAATAACGGAACATGAGGCTAATTTACAAAACATTAACAATTCGGGGCTACATTTGTTTTGCAGAAAATCCTCACTGATAAAGGGATTATTTTAATCTGACTCACGTATATGGATATACGTTGATTTCGGGATAAATCGTTTTAAACTATTTCGAACGGATGGCAACAACGGGATCCATCCTTGCTGCAATGAATGCGGGGATGATGCCTGCAAGCACACCCACAAATAAACAAATGCCTACCGCAAACGCAATATCACCACCTGATATAAATACTTTGAAGCTGAAGAGTGCAGAAAATATTTGAGTGAGGACCACCACTGCCAATAAACCAATAATACCACCAATAATGCAGAGAAATGCAGACTCCAGCAGGAACTCCGTCATGATCGTGCCGCGTTTGGCACCGATGGCTTTTTTCAACCCGATCTGCCCGGTACGTTCTCTTACTGTCACGAACATAATATTGGCAACACCAAACATGCCAACGATCAATGATAAAGCTGTGATGGCCCAGCCGCCAAGACTGATGTTTTTGAAAATTTCGTGCACATTGTTGCTGAAGGATGCAATGTCATTCAGAGCATAATTATCTTCCTGGGTCGGGCTTAGTTTGCGGATAGAGCGCATTGCGCCGGTCAATTCGTCTTTTAGCTGAGGCAGGCTTACGTTCGGTTTTCCATTCACAATGATCATTCCATTCGCACTCTGATAGTTTATGATTTGCTTCATAAAGCCATAGGCCATAATGACGCAGTTATCAAAATCCCACATATTGATCATGCTCTGCCCCTGTTTTTTTATCACACCGATAACGATAGCTCTTTTGTCGTTTTTTAGTTTTACAATATTCCCGACAGCTTTTTCGGGTTTGCCGAATAATCTTTCAGCCAGGTTATAACCTATCACAATAGAGTTTGCGCCATGATCGAATTCATTCTGCTGAAGATAGCGCCCGTCGAGAATGTCAATTTTTTGAGTGTTGGAAAAATCTTCGGTAACACCCCAATAATTCAGATTGGTGAGCTTATTATCGCCAAATTCTAAAGTGGAGTTGGTGTTGGTGACGTAAGTAGCATCGGCCAGCACCGGGATATTCTGCTTCAGTAATTTCATTTCCTCATATTTTGGCACCGGCCGCTTGATAAATTTCCACCAGGGGTAATTGTTATCATCGCGGTATTCCCATTTATCTATATAAATGGAAGTGCTGGAACCAAGAGATTTCAGATCGTTCTGTATCGCAGTTTCCATGCTGCTGATGGTGGAAAGCACGCTGATGATACAGAAAATACCAAATGTGATTCCAAGCAATGAAAGAAATGTGCGAAGTTTATTAGAGCGGAACTCCTGCAATGCCATTTTAAGGCTCGACCAGATGATATCAAGATAGCGAAACAAGATGTAAAATTAATAAATGCGCAAGCTAGAGTCTGTTTCAATTATGTTAAAGGTAATAAGCTATGTTGAGCGGGATTTGATCCTCAATGAACATTGCGGCAGCCAAATTGATTATTGAATATTCCTTTCATAATATTGCAGACTAAATATTCATTATGTTCACCATAGAAAATGAGCAATTGAAAATCATCATTAGCCCCCATGGGGCAGAACTGCAGAGCATTTTTAATAAAAAAACTGAATTGGAATATTTGTGGGGCGGCGATCCTGCTTTTTGGGGCAAAAAGTCGCCGGTATTATTTCCTGTTGTTGGCGGTTTGAAAGAGGACACTTATTACTACCAAAATAAACCTTACAAACTAAGCAGGCATGGGTTTGCCAGAGATATGCAATTTGAGATAGAAAGCCAAAGCCTGACTGCAATCACTTTTGTGTTGCGGAGCAACGAAGCAACCCTTCAGCATTTCCCGTTTGAGTTCTTATTCAGAATTACATATACAGTACAGGATGATAGCTTACGTGTAGCCTATAACGTGAGTAATACTTCTGAAAGTGATATGTATTTTTCTGTTGGTGGCCATCCTGCTTTTAAAGTGCCATTGGTTGATGGAACTGTTTATAGCGATTACTATATTGAATTTAATGAAGAGGAAACAACGCCGCGCTGGCCTATTTCAAAAGACGGATTGATTGAAAAAGAGCCTGAGCCACTATTGAAAGAGACCAATATCCTGCCATTGACAAAAGAATTGTTTTTCAAGGATGCGATTGTGCTGAAAAAGCCAACATCGTCTGTGGCAACGCTACGCTCAGGCAAGACTGCGCATGGTTTTGATTTTGATTTTGGCGACTTTCCTTATCTGGGGATATGGGCTGCAAAAAATGCAGACTTTGTTTGCATTGAGCCCTGGTGTGGCATTGCAGATAGTGTGGATACTGATCAGCAATTAGTCAATAAAGAAGGAATCAATAAAATATCATCGCGTGAAGTTTTTGAAAAATGCTGGGTCGCTTCTTTTTATTAATATTCAAATTCTTTCACAGTGGGATCGTTCAATATTTCATTGATAAATCCCAAATGATTTTTTTCCGTGCCTTTCACCATCCATTCGCCGGTTATTATCGTGCCAGACTTTATCTCGCGGCCCCGTTTGAAGGTTAAGTGATATTTCTTGAAACATTCCTCGTAAGCTTTCAATGTTTCATTGTAGTATTCGCAAACAATTTTATAATTGCGTGTTTGGTTAACGCGGTCTATCCATCTTTCAAAACTGCTGAAAACAATGAGCATGATATAGATCATACCGCAAGTAATCACCGATACAAGTTCATAGCCTGCACCAATGCCCATCCCCATTGCAGCGGTTGTCCAGATCATAGCCGCTGTGGTAATGCCGCTCACACCAAAATCGCTTTTGAAAATTACGCCTGCACCTACAAAACCAATTCCGGTTACTATGTTGGAGGCAATGCGATCCGGATTGCCTGGTGCGCCAATTGACAAAGAAAATGCAGTGAACAATGTGGCCCCCAGGCAAATGAGTGTCAGTGTGCGAAATCCGGCTGACTTGCTCCTGTACTCTCTTTCAGCGCCTATGAGGCCCCCAACAATGATTGAAAGGATTATTTTCCAGATAATATCGTCTGGCATTTGCATAGTATCGAAACAGATTTATGAAAAATATTTTTGTTTATATGCTTTGGCGAAAACGGTATAATCCTTCTTCACTTGTTTTGAATAATTGAATGCATAATCCAGAATGGGTTTTTGCCATTTAGTATCTTTGCCAAATGCTATAAGTTCATCTGTAATTGCCGAACCTTGCCGACCGGAGCTTCGCATTTGTGCAGAAGCCGTAAGCATGGCCATGTCTTCGATCACTCTTTCCAGGTCTTTGTATTTGTCTTTGATAACCAAAAAATCAATCTTGTCGGCAATCGGCTGCATTTCTTTTAAGATAAAAGCATCCTTTTTAAAAATGGTGCTGCTCAAAAAAGCAGGGGAAACATTTTGCATGCGCTCCTGTATGGCAACTACCCTTTCTGCTTCTGAAGCCCATACCGGCTGAGGTGTTTGGAGGAATGGCTGCACCGATGATATGGTAGCCTGCTTCATATCAACGAGTAGATATTTTTTCTGCTCCTGAATTTTTTGCACCAGAAAAACATAGCGCTTTACACCTACACTTCCTGTACCTGCTACGCGGAATGCCGTATCCAACACTTTGTATTTATATTGGCTGCTCATGTTCTTCTTCATCCATATTGCGAGATAATCCAATAATTCCCTTTTAAGTTTTTTATCAAGCTTGTATAAATGGGTATTGTCAATGACAAAATTCAGCCTTCCGTTTTTCAATGCCGCCCGTTGCCTTATCAGTTCTTTTTGTTTTCTTGATGCCACATTGTTCAGGAAAAGTTTGACGATGCCTTTTGCTGTCTCCGGCTCAATGTATTTCGGCTTGCCCTTAGCCAGCGTGGAGGAATATGTTTTAAGAAATAAAGAAGCAGCATCTTTTGCTTGTTGCAAACTTATTTTTAAGGAATCGAACCCAACGAAGATGCTTGTAACCATTCTGGCTAACTCCCATAAGGCAGGAGCGAGCACTGCTTCATCAAAATCGTTCAGATCAAAATATTCCAGGCGGTTGTCGCCTTTATAACTGCCAAAATTTTCCAGGTGCAGATCGCCGCATATCCATGCCAGCGGGCTTTCCGGAATCTTTTCATTTTTGGATAGATCCTCATAAAACAAATGACAGGTGCCACGAAAAAAGCGGAAAGCACTTTGCGACATCATCTGATATTTCAGCGCAGTATATTGCGGTAGCCGCTCTTTGTTGAATTCTTTGATGCGTTCTGGTATGGTTGGCAATTGAGTAGATTTAAGGCAATTGAAGTTACATCAATAAGTTGATAAGTTGAAGGGTTGATAAGTACTTGACAAAAAATGAATAACGGTTACGTGTATCTTTCAATAGGATTGTTTGAGTTTGGCATAGCCTTAGCAAACGGTTTTTTTAGAATATTTTTGAGAATAATTCGGATTCCTGTTCAATAGAAAGGTATTGAGTCACGACTGGAATAGTATTGCAAAATGCCGGAGTGATCCTTACTAAATATAAAATACTATTTGAAAGATTGCGCAGATAAGTTCCTTTAAGCACCCAATGCTTTTTTTGCGAATTCCAAACAGTTTCTGGTTTCCTTTACTGCATCGGATCCTTCAGGGATATCATATTCCAATTCAATAGTCGCTGGTATATTGTATTTTTTTTCTTTCAAAAGAGTCAGTATCTCTTTGATGGGTGTATCCCCCTGACCCCAGGGCATGTTGTTACCTCCATTTGCTTTTGTTTTCCGGTCTTTGATGTGAAGGGTCGTAATGCGGTCGTGTTTTGCCTGAATCAAAGCTAATAGGGTCTCTTTGGTATTATTTCCTCCAGCGGCGATATAATGGCCACAATCAAGGTTCATAGAATTAAATGGTGACTGGCCAAGAGCGACGTCCCAAGCGGTATCGGTTGCCTGTGTGTGGGCATGGTAGCCAATATATATTTTATGCTTTGCAGCAAGATCACCCAGTCGTTTGGACTGCGCAGGATCTGTGGGCAGTTCTACGGTAACGGAACGAGCGCCCAGGGTTTTAGCTGCCCTCAGCGCATATTCAATCTCTGCATCTGTATTGTTTATTCCAAGGGCATTTGGCTTAAAAGCATAAATGCTGACACCTTCCTTATTATACATTTTTTTTATTTCTGCAAACTTGTCCATTGAAACAGTGGAACGCCATTCAGCTACTTGCTTTCCATAAGCAGCCATTTGTGCTTTTTGTTCATCAGTGAACTGAGGAGCCTGACCTGGCACCCGGGGAGTCATTTTTACCGGGTTGGCTGGTTTGCCAGCATAGTCTTCCACTGCATCGCCCATCAGTTCAATAGCGCTTATGCCACTATCTGTTACATATCGTAATAGTTGATCCACGCTGCCTGGCATGCTCCTGAAAGAATAAGTAATTACTCCGATTTGAACCCCAAAATATTTTGAATCAGGAATTCCCGCAAATAAAAAAGGTTTTGACCATAAAGCTTTGCCGGGCATGAATGCTGCTAGCGAGGCCATTGAAGTTTTTACGAGAAAAGAACGACGGGATCCATTATGGGGTTTGTTTTTATTTGCAGACATATGGCACTTTTTTATGAAGGAATTAATATTTTAAAGGTACGTTTTCGAAACAGACTTGAAAAATCCAAAAAAGGATAATTCAGAGACTACGTCTTTTTAGAGTACATTGTCTCTATCCGTTTCCCAAAATATCAGTTCAGACCAATGCCTCATATAATACTTCCACCGGATGTTTCGCTATTTTCTTTGTGCCGTCTTTTATCTGATGCCTGCAGCTTGTGCCGGGTGCTGCGATGATTACATCATCCGTTTGCTTTCGAACGGCCGGGAACAAAACCAATTCGCCTATTTTCATAGAGAGATCGTAGTGTTCCTTCTCATAACCGAATGAACCTGCCATGCCGCAACAGCCAGAGGGAATGGTTGTTACTGAATAATTTTCGGGCAACGATAATAGTTTTACAGAAGACGCCACAGATGACAACGCTTTCTGCTGGCAATGTCCATGCAACTGAATGGATTTCTTTTCTTTCGTGAACTGTTCTTTTTTGATATTCCCTTTATCAATTTCAGTGGCAATAAATTCATCGATCATAAACACATTTTTGGAAAGCTTCTTAGCTGCTTCAAAATGTGCATCATCTGCCAGATCAATATATTCATCACGGAAAGTGAGAATGGCAGAGGGCTCGATACCTATCAATGGAGTTTCGCCTGTGATCAGCGGGCTCAATAATGCCAGATTGTTATTGATGATTTTTTTTGCATCTCTTATCAGCCCTTTTGAAAGCCATGCACGGCCACTTTCTTCATGCTTCGGTATAATCACCTCATAACCTAATTTCTCCAGAAGCAAAATAGCTTTGATACCAATCTCTGTATCGTTGTAGTTGGTAAATTCATCGCAGAAGAGGAATACAAGCTTTGAGCTTTTGGCGTTTAGCGTTGAGCGGTTAGCGTTGTGCCTGTTATACCATTTTTTTAGTGTCGTTTTATACATCATCGGCATGGAACGGCTCGCAGCAAACCCTGAAAAACGTTTAACTAACTTACCCGTGACATTATTCTTCATCACAAAATTATAAATACCCGGCACCAGTGCTCCAAGCTTTGCAGCATCGCTGAAATTCGCAATCAGCCTTGAACGGAAAGGCACGCCATTCGCATCATAATATTGTTGCATGAATTCTGCTTTCAGTTTTGCCACATCTACATTAGAAGGGCATTCAGATTTGCAGCCTTTGCAACTCAGGCATAAATCCATCACTTCATAAATTTCTTTGTGATCGAAGCGGTTTAACTTTTTTGAATTCGTAAGGAATTCCCTGAGGATATTCGCCCTTGCCCTGGTGGTATCTTTCTCATTACGGGTAGCCATGAACGATGGGCACATCGTTCCACCCGATAATTGGGTCTTACGGCAATCGCCGGAACCATTGCATTGTTCAGCATGCTGCAGCACATCCTGGCCATAGAAACGGAAATGCGTTTTGAATTCGGGTGTTTTTTGTCCGGGTTTATAACGCAGCATGGTATTCATTGGCGGAGTGTCCACAATTTTACCAGGATTGAAAATATTTTCCGGATCCCATGATCTTTTGATTTCTTTCAGCAACTCATAATTCTTATCACCAACCATTTGTTTGATGAACTCGCCGCGTAATCGCCCGTCGCCATGCTCGCCGCTGAGTGAGCCATTGTATTTTTTTACCAGTGTGGCAATTTCCTGCGCTACCGTCCTGAATAATTGATTCCCTTTTTCTGTTTTTAAATTTAATATAGGACGTAAATGGATCTCACCTGAGCCTGCATGTGCATAATGCACGGAATGAAGGTCATACTTTTTCAAAATCTCATTGAACTCCCGGATGTAGGCTGGCAGATCATCCACATCTACTGCAGTGTCTTCTATTACAGGCACGGCTTTGTCATTGCCGGGCATATTGCCGAGCAATCCAAGGCCCGCTTTGCGAAGCGCCCATATTTTTTTTGTATCATCTCCAAACAAAACAGGAAAATGGTAACCAAGACCAGCTTCCCTCATTTCGCCTTCCACTTTGTTGGTGATTTCTGTTATTTCTTCTTTGCTGCCTCTTGCATATTCAATAACAAGGATTGCTCCAGGATCACCCTGCACAAAGAATCGGTTCTTGCTTTGCTCTATATTCCCTTTTGTACACTCAAGAATATAATGGTCTATCAGCTCGCTGGCGCTGGGCTTGTATTTCAGCGCAATCAGGTTTGCCCGTAACGATTCATCAATGGAATTAAAATGTACGCATAGCAAGCCCACTTCTTTCGGCGGCAGTGGAACAACATTCACTTTGATCTCTGTGATGAATGCCAGCGTGCCTTCAGAGCCGGCGATCAGTTTGCAGAAATTAAAATCTTTTTCTCCGGCAATGAATGGCGCTGATTCAAGCAGCACATCAATTGCATAACCTGTATTCCTTCTTTCTACAGATTTTTTCGGGTACTGTTTTCTGATCTCTGACTGGTTATCATAATTGCTTAATAAACTGCGCACCGTTTTATAAATATTTGCTTCCAGCGTATTGCCTTCACATTTGCTGTGAAACTCATCAATACTAACGGTGTTGAACACCGCTTCAGAGCCATCGCTCAATATCGCTTTCACCTCCAGCAGGTGTTCGCGTGTGCTTCTATAGATGATGGAATTAGAGCCGCAGGAATTATTCCCAACCATTCCGCCAATCATGGCCCGGTTAGCTGTGGATGTTTCCGGGCCGAATAAAAACCCATAGGGCTTCAGGAATATATTCAGTTCATCACGGATTACGCCGGGCTGCACACGCACCCATTTCTCTTCCTTATTGAACTCAAGAATCTGCGTAAAATTTTTCGATACATCTACTACAATCCCATTGCCTACCACTTGCCCCGCAAGCGAAGTGCCTGCTGTTCTTGGTATCAGCGAAGTTTTATTCGCTCGGGCAAATGCGATCAGCCTTTTGATGTCATCAATTGATTTTGGGATGGCGACCGCAAGCGGAATCTCTCTGTATGCTGAAGCGTCTGTTGCGTATAATATGCGCATCTCATCATCATAGAAAAAATCCCCTTCCAGTTGTCCTGCTAATTGCTTAAGCCCTTCTTTGATTTCATTCATAATCTTATCCGTAAGAGGCTGCAAAATTAGCCTGTTTTATCGTTATTATATATGATTTATCCAGTTGTTTTAGTGTTTGGGCCGCAAAAAGAATGATCATTTAAGTGCGTATATTTATTGCCGCTTTCCGTTCATGAAAAAATCTTTATCATGCGTAAACGAATTACCGGATCTGCGTTGCAGCTAATATCATTTGCATTGTTGATCTCCTCTTGTCAATCACCAATCACAAACAATAATATCGCCAACGATCGCACAGAAATTTCCGGCCGCAAGTGGTGGAAAGAAGCTGTGGTGTACCAGATTTATCCGCGCAGTTTCAAAGACGCAAATGGCGATGGCATTGGTGACCTGAAAGGCATCATTTCAAAGTTGGATTATATAAAAAGCCTTGGCGTAAACGTCATCTGGCTCAACCCGATTTACAGTTCTCCAAATGATGATAATGGTTATGATGTGAGCGACTACCGGAGTATCATGAAAGACTTTGGTACAATGGAAGACTTTGACTCATTATTGTCAGGTATGCATCAACGTGGTTTAAAGTTAGTGATGGACCTGGTTGTGAACCATAGCAGCGATGAACACGAGTGGTTTAAGCAAAGCCGCAGTTCAAGGACCAGCCCATACAGAAATTATTATCATTGGCGGGGTGCGGAGAGAGGTAAGCCGGCGTACAGATACAGTTTATTTGATGTGAATCACGATGCGTGGAAATATGATTCTGGCACAAATGCATATTATCTTCATTATTTTTCAAGAAAGCAGCCAGATCTCAACTGGGAGAACCCTCAATTGCGCAAAGAAGTTTTTGACATCATGAAATTCTGGCTTAATAAAGGTATCGATGGTTTCAGGCTCGATGCATTTCAGTTTGCCGCAAAAGATACCAGCTTCCCCGCTTTTCCGGCAGGGTTTGAAAAGGATTTTGTAAAGTATTATGCGATGGGGCCTCACCTGCATGACTATCTGCAGGAGATGAACCGTGAAGTGCTCAGCAAATACGACGTGATGAGCGTGGCAGAGGGCGCCGGAAATACTTATCAGGATGCGCACAATCTCGTTGATTCAGATCGTCATGAATTGAATATGGCTTATGCGTTTGAAGGAGTGGATATCGCAAAAGATTCCAAAAGGTATAGCTTACTGCATTTTAAAGAAGTTTTCAGCCGCTGGGACAGTGTCTTTGCCAACAAGGGCTGGTTGTCCATTTTCCTCGCCAATCATGATCAGGCAAGGTTGGTTAGCCGTTTTGGTAATGACAGCCCTCCATTCAGGGAAGCATCTTCGAAAATGCTGACAACATTTATTCTCTCCATGCGCGGCACGCCATATTATTACAATGGCGATGAGTTGGGAATGACGAATATACGGTTTGATAAAATTGAGGATTACCGGGATAAACCTACGCTGAACGAATACCAGCATCAGAAAAATATAGGCGGAGATATTCCTCAGTTCATGGAGCAACTCAAATTCAGTTGCCGTGATAATGGCCGCACGCCTTTTCAATGGGACAGCAGTCTCAACGCTGGTTTTAGTGATGGCACCCCATGGATCAAAGTGAACCCTGATTATAAAAGGGTGAATGTTGCTGCAGAGGAAAAAGATGCTAATAGCTGCTTGCACTATTTCAGAAAAATGGTGAAACTGAGAAATGACAACCCTGTGTTGGTGTATGGAAAATATACATTGCTGGATAAAGACAACCCTAACGTGTATGCCTACACGAGAGAGTTAAATGGTAAAAAGCTATTGGTGCTATTGAATTTCACCGATAAACCGGCAACCGCTGAAACAGGAATTGATTTCAGCAAAGCAAAAATTTTGATTGATAATTATGCAAGCCCTTCAGCCAACGGACAATTAAAGCCGTATGAATCTGTAATATACGAATTATAAAAGTTGCAAACAATTAGCCCGGGAAAAATTAGTTGGCTTAAACATCTTCTATGGCAGCATTAGTGTTCATAATATCATTCTTTAATGCACATTGCCAATGTTAAATCGGTAAACCAGCTTGACGTCGGAACTTGTACGGTCGGAATTTTAGAGAAGGCTTGCTCACAAAGGGCAAGTCAAAAAGCATTTTTAAATTTTCCCGCCGCAAGGTCACACAGATTTTTTGTACAGCTATGCTGAATGCTATTAGAGGATAATTCCCTGTGAAACTCTGTGCAATACCTCTGTGAAACTCTGTGGTTAATCCCTAACTTTGCGGCTCGAAAATTATGAAATACGAAAACGAAATTAACAAGCGCCGCACATTCGCCATCATTTCTCACCCGGATGCAGGCAAAACAACATTGACTGAAAAATTTTTATTGTTTGGCGGAGCTATACAAACTGCAGGTGCGGTAAAGAGCAATAAAATAAAAAAATATGCGACCAGCGATTTCATGGAGATCGAAAGGCAGCGTGGCATTTCTGTCGCCACATCCGTGATGAGCTTTGAATACAAAGGCATTTTGATAAACCTGCTGGACACGCCCGGCCATAAAGATTTTGCGGAAGACACCTATCGGACGCTTACTGCGGTTGACAGCGTGATTTTAGTGATTGACAGCGTGAACGGGGTAGAAGCACAAACCCGCAGGCTGATGGAAGTTTGCCGTATGCGCGATACTCCGGTGATTGTTTTCATCAATAAAATGGATCGCGATGGAAAGAATCGTTTTGATTTATTGGAAGAGATTGAAAAGGAATTGCACCTGCAGTTGCATCCGATGACCTGGCCAATCAACAGCGGGAAGGATTTTAAAGGTGTGTATAACCTGGATGAGAAAAGCCTGGTGTTGTTCACTGCAAACACAAAGGCAATTGATGAAGACACCGTAAAAATAAGCGATCTGAACAGTTCATTGTTAGATGAAAAATTAGGCGAACGAGATGCGGCTGTTTTGCGTGAAGACGTGGAACTTGTTGATGGTGTTCATGGGAAATTGGATCCAGAGGACTATCGCACAGGTAAGGTTGCTCCTGTTTTTTTTGGCAGCGCTATCAATAATTTTGGTGTCAGGGAAATGCTGGATACGTTTATCAGGATTGCGCCCACACCGCTTTGCCGCCCGACTTCACTAAGGGAAGTTTGTCCCGGCGAAGAAAAGCTGAGCGGCTTTATTTTTAAGATACACGCAAACCTGGATCCCAAGCACCGCGACCGGATTGCCTTTCTGCGCGTATGTAGCGGCAAATTCGAACGCAATAAATATTTCCATCATGTGCGGTTACATAAGGACGTTAGGTTCAGCAACCCATATACCTTCCTTGCAAGAGATAAAGATGTGATTGAAGAGGCTTACCCCGGAGATGTGGTAGGTTTATTCGATACGGGAAATTTCAAGATTGGAGATACGCTTACGGAAGGAGAAGATTTCTATTTCACAGGTATCCCGTCCTTCTCGCCGGAAATTTTTAAAGAGGTGGTGAATAAAGATCCCATGAAATCAAAGCAACTGGAAAAAGGGTTGCTGCAATTGACGGATGAAGGCGTGGCGCAATTGTTCACACAGTTTGGCGGCAACAAAAAAATAATTGGCTGTGTCGGAGAGCTTCAGTTTGAAGTAATACAATACAGGCTGCTGCATGAATACAGTGCATCGCTGCAGTTCAATAGCCTGCCATTTTATAAAGCCTGCTGGATCACCAGCAAAGACCCGAAAAAGCTGGAAGATTTTATACGCTATAAACATGCGAATATCGCAGAAGATAAAGACGGGCATCTTGTTTATCTGGCGCAAAGCGAATGGTTCCTGAACACGGAAAGAACGAACAATCCGGATATTGAATTTCATTTTACAAGCGAGATCCATAAATAATATCACATGATTTTCGAAACAAAACGCTTATTGATCAGGCAATATGCAATGGATGATTTCGAAAACTTCTTCCTGCTCAATGGAGATGAAGAAGTCATGCGTTACATACGCCCGGTTCAAGCCAAAGAAAAAACTTTTGATTTTTTTCTGGAAAATGTAGCGTACTACAAAGCGTTTCCTCTTTATGGCAGATGGGCGATGATTGAAAAATCAAACCAGCAGTTTATAGGTTCTTTCATGTTGAGGCCTTCAACTGTAGTGGAAGGAGATATTGAACTTGGGTATGCTATGTTACAGAGTTATTGGGGCAAAGGCTTTGCTACTGAATCGGTTCAAGGAGGGCTTCATTATGCATTTGATAAACTAAAGTTGGGAACTGTCATTGCTATCACCCAATTGCCAAATACTGCATCCCAAAAGGTGTTGATGAAATGTGGCTTTGATCAGCAGGATAATATTTACGATGGGGATAGAACCGTTTGTTTATTCCGGAAATTAAGCCCGAATCATGGTTGAAACAAACCGTCTTAGTATTATACCGTTGAGCTATCACCAGCTTCGTTTGTACCTGAAAGGAAATGGCAGGCTGGAAAAAGAATTACGGCTAAGCGAAAGCGCTAGAAATGTCGCTCCTGAAGTAAAAGATAATGTTGAGTTCCTCGTATTGCCTTCGATGAAAAAAGCATCATCAGATCATTATTTATTCTTTACCTTCTGGCTTGTGGTTGAGAAAACATCAAGAACCATCATTGCTGAACTCGGTTTTAAAGGGGCGCCAAATGATAAAGGAGAAATAGAAATAGGCTATGGCACTTTTTTCGGTCAGCGCGGTAAAGGGCTGATGACGGAAGCTGTTGGCGGCATGATTGAATGGGCAAAACAAAGACATGATGTGAATTGCATTTTAGCCGAAGCAGATGAAAATAATCTGGCATCAATAAGGGTGCTGCAAAAAAATGATTTTGAAATCTTTGATAAGAAAGGAGCAATGTTTTGGTGGAAGAGGGACGTTATTCCCGGGCCAATTCTTTAAAGCTAATTTTTACTGCGCATCCATCATCCAGAAAGAATTCGAACTCATGTTCAGCTTCGGTATTTTGTAATGCATAGATGCCATTTATCAAAGCACAGATTTCAACGGTGTTTTTGTCCAGGTCAACTATCAAATAATATCTCACTCCCTGCTACTGGTAAATTACATATTTCGTATGCCTGTCGCGGATGGCTCTTGAAGGTGATAATACCTCCACTACTGATGCAGGTGGGAAATCAAGAAAGGCTTTATTGATTTTTTCACAAACAATCAGCACATCAGGTTGGACGATAGTATCTTCTTTGATTTTATAATCTAAAGGATCATAAACATTGCATTTTTTGCAATTGCTCCTTTGCAGTGCATTTCCAAACTCCCGAATAATGAAGCTGTTACGCGTTGATGTTTAGGAATTGGCAATGGCCTCACGGCAATAGGATGCCCTTCTATCAGTTCCCACCGCCCTTCCCAATGAACGTAATCATCATAAGTATAATTTGGTATTATTTTTTGTGCCAATGCCATAGTATAAAGTTAATCAAAAAGACAACAATTGCTATTTGGATGCAATACCAGTATAGTTATGGGGCGATATCTTTTTTAAATCTTTTTTTATAGCCGCTGAAATTTTAAGGCCATCAATGAATGCATGAATAGATTGTTTAGTGATAGCAGCATTGCCGCGTGTCAGTTCTTTCAAAGCTTCATAAGGCTCAGGATAATGCTCTCTGCGTAAAATGGTTTGAATAGCTTCCGAAATTACCGCCCAGTTATTATCAAGATCTTCGGTTATTTTCTTTTCATTTAAAACCAGTTTGCTCAATCCTTTTTCAATAGATTTTAACGAAAGGATGGTATGTGCGAATGGCACACCAATATTGCGGAGCACGGTAGAATCAGTTAAATCTCTCTGCAATCTGGATATTGGAAGCTTGGAAGAAAAATGCTCAAACAATGCATTTGCAATCCCGAGGTTTCCTTCTGCGTTTTCAAAATCAATCGGGTTCACTTTGTGTGGCATGGCAGAAGAACCGATCTCGCCTTTCTTGATTTTTTGTTTGAAATAATCCATCGAAACATAGGCCCACATGTCGCGGCAAAAATCAATCAGTATATTGTTGATCCTTTTCATCGCATCGAAAAATGCAGCGAGGTTGTCATAATGCTCAATCTGTGTGGTATATTGCTGGCGGTGCAGCCCAAGCGTGCCTTCAACGAATTCGTTAGCCAGCTTTGCCCAGTCTTTTTTAGGAAAAGCAATATGGTGTGCATTAAGGTTTCCGGTGGCACCTCCAAATTTTGCCGAGAATGGAATGGTTATCAACAGGTCAACCTGGTTCTCGATCCTTTCAACGAACACCATGATCTCTTTTCCGAGAACGGTAGGCGTTGCCGGCTGACCATGTGTCCTGGCAAGCATCGGCACTTCTTTCCATTCTTCAGCCAGTAATTTCAACTGACGGTTCAGGTTCAGCAATGCAGGCAGGTATTCCATTTCAATAGCATGTTTCCAGAGCAAGGGAATGGACGTATTGTTGATGTCCTGCGATGTCAACCCAAAATGCACCCACTCTTTGATGTCGCCTGCCTTTACGTCGTCCAATTTCTTTTTCAGGAAATATTCAACAGCTTTCACATCGTGGTTGGTGACGCTTTCTGTTTTCTTTATTTCTGCCGCATCATCTATGCTGAAGTTTTCAGCAACCAGTTGCAAGTGTTTTTTTACGGCAGCAGGAAGAGTAAATATTTTTTTATTGTTCAGGAAAAGAAAATATTCAGTTTCCACCAGCACACGGTATTTCATCAATGCGAACTCTGAAAAATAATCATCCAGAAAATGAAGCTGATTGCGGTAACGTCCGTCAATAGGGGAAATGGCCGTGAGCGTATTTAATTCCATATAGCTTGTTTAATGAAAAGGCTGAAATTCATTTTTCGCACCTTACTTTTGCAGCCAAAATTAAACTAAACGAGTTGGACAGAAAAATAAGGGTAGGAGCAGTGAGTTATCTGAATACGAAACCTTTGCTTTATGGCATTGAGCATTCCCCGGTCATTGATGAAATTGAGTTAAGGATTGATTATCCTTCCCGCATTGCAGCCATGCTCCTGGATGATGAAATAGATATCGGACTGGTACCCGTTGCCATCATCCCCCGACTGAAAGAATATCATATCAACACAGAGTATTGCATTGGAAGCAATGGAGCAGTTGCTTCTGTCTGTCTTTTCAGCGAAGTGCCTATTGAAAAAATTGAAAATATTTTGCTTGATTATCAGAGCCGCACTTCGGTGCAGTTGGCAAAAATTTTATTGAAGGAATACTGGAAGATGAATCCGGTATTAACTGATGCGAAAGAGGATTTCCGCGATCATATCGCAGGCACTACTGCAGGACTTGTGATCGGCGACCGCGCCCTGGAACAAAGAAAAATTTCTCCTTATATCTATGATCTGGGCGAAGCTTGGAAAAATCATACAGGGCTGCCTTTTGTTTTTGCCGCATGGGTGAGCAACAAAAAATTAAGCTATGGTTTTGTGTCAGCATTTAATGCTGCCAATAAAACAGGCATTGAAAATATCGCTGCTTTATTGAAAGGAATGCAATACAATGTTTTTGATCTGGAAAAATATTATGCAAAATGCATCAGCTATCATCTTGATGATGCAAAAATGAAAGGGCTTGATTTGTTTTTGGAGAAACTTTAGAAATTCAATCTATCTTATCAGCATCACTATCCCGGTTCTCGTTATGTCCCCACAAGGCGATTTAACTTTAATGATAAACGGGTAGCCGCCCGCCTCCTGCTTCTTGCCCTGATACGTGCCATCCCAGCAATCGGAAGGATTTTTGGTAGTAAACACCAGTTGCCCCCATCGGTTAAAAATGGTGAACTCCGTGATAGTAACCCCACCCCAGTGGGTGATACCGAAACAATCATTGTGCCCGTCGCCATTGGGTGTGAAGGCGGATGGAACAACAAATCCAGCGATGCCATTTTTATTAACGTTTATCGTGATTGTATCAGTTGCATAACAACCATTGGAATCTGTGCCAAGCACAATATAGGTTGTAGAGCTGTCAATATTAGCTACAGGGCTGGCTATGCCGGGATTGTCCAGTCCTGTTGCAGGTGACCAAATATAGGTTGACCCGCCTGTTGCTTTTAGTTGTACCGGAAAACCAATGCACGTTATCAAATCCGGCCCTGCGCTTACAGAAGGAGTCGGGTTCACCGTTATTGTTGCACTGTCAGCAGACGAACAACCATTATCAGCAGTATAGCTGTATGTGATGGTATGAGTGCCAACACCTGCAATCGACGGAGAGAAATTCCCGCTTGAATCCACACCGGCTCCGCTGAAAACGCCATTACCAGCAATTCCTGTAATTTCTTTAGCCTGGGTTATAAGGAAAGAAGACTGCTCAATACATATCGGCGTTAGTGAATCAAATTGTATCACTGGTGAGGGGATAACAGAAATGGTGGCATTTGATGAAGTGAACCCATTGGATCTGGTGCAGCCCATGCCGTTCTGATCTATAATTGAGATCAGCGAGATATTGGTAGTGTTGATAAGAGGCGTGATCCTGAAAGGAATACCAGATTGAACATCGTAATAAGTAGTAGTGTTTACGCCATCTGAGATTTCCAGTTCAAATGGCCCGATGCCACTGCTGGACGTGAAAGTGATCCCTGCAGAATCACCTGCGCATGCCGTGCTTCCTGTAATACCTCCCTGAGGCAACGGGTTCACGTTGATGGTTGTTGTGGTATCAGTTTTTGCTGTGCATCCATTTGAATCTGTGACAGAAGTCAGTGTAAAAATAGTGGTGTCCGCGGGCAGGTAAGGTGTTGTGAATGTTGAATTATTGCTTGGAACAATCTGAGAATATACATTTCCACCAACTGAATAAACGATGCTGAAAGGTGAACTGCCTGATGTTGCATTGAACAATATGATAGCGCTATCGCCATTGCAGATGGTGCCTGCTGTGAGGTAGGCATTGGGAAGTGGGTTGACTGCAATACTAAAAACAGAATCCAAAATGTTGGTACAACCATTAGCGTCAGTAATAGAATGCAACTTGTATGAGGAAGTATTGCTGACAGAAAAGGGAGTTAGAAATGACGAGTTATTATTTAAGTTACTATCATTATAAGAAATTGTTCCATCCGTCCAGACTATGGAGAAAGGTGATGGTGCAGATGCAGTACTGAAAATTAAACTGGCACTATTACCAGGGCAAATACCCTTTGCCGATAATTTGCCGTTAGGCCCGGGTATTACATTTAATACTGTAAGATTAGAAGATACGCGACAGTTTACAGAACTGATATTATTCCCTTGTCCACTGAGCATTCTATATTTGTAGTTTTTTGTGAAACCTGTTAAAGGTGCCGTAATACTTAACTGCAGCATATTTGAGTTAGGAATGTCAATCCATGTCACGCCGCTGTCGACGCTATATTGCCATAAATAGCCGGGATTGGCGTAGCCGTTAGAAGCTGTGCCATATAAAGTAATATTAGAGCCTTGGCAGACGGATTGGGAATCAACAATAGATGTGGAACTAAATGAAGCTGAAATCAATGGCCCACAAGGACTAAATGTAATATCGTCAATTGCAAAATCATTGCCGGGATTTGTTGTTCCCCCGGGGCTATTATTGATCATCTTCAGAACAACAGTTGAAATATTGGAAGGTGTAGTAAATGAGAATCCATATTGATTCCACGTGAAAGCTGTATTCTCAGGTATATTCCCTGTATTGTAAGTCGCCAGCACACTGCCATCAGTCTGCTCAATATTGAAAGTAATATTTGGTAGCACACCCATAAGTAAAGCTGGGTTAACGGCATTTGCAATCCACGCTGAAAACTGATAGGTAGTGGATCCGCAAAGATTATTTACGGTTTGGCTATAAAACTCGCTTGGCAGTTGATTTGCGTTATAAAATGCCATATAACCAGTTCCATTATTGCTCGTGTGGTCATATGCACCCGAAAACCAATCTGCATTATAGGGAACATTGTTGGTAATTGTGTATTGTCCATCAACAGGCGTAGGGGTTGCCGGATTTCCAGTTACCCCTACATAGGTCATAGTAGTTGACGCGCCGGGCACAATTGTTGGCAAAGGTTGTCCAGGGTTAGCACCGCCTCCAAAAGTGATATTTACAACTGGGTCTCCTAAAGATCCGGTGCAAAGCGAAGCTGAAGTACAATAATCGTTTGCGAAAATATTATTTGTTGATGAAATAGTTCCGTTAACTGCAATTCCAAAAGGATTCCACTGTGCTGAAGCACCTGACGGAAGTGTAAAATATTGGCCATTTAAGTCCTCGTAGTTGGCAGCCTCTATAGTTAATGTGTGAACTCCGGGGGATAAATTTTCGGTAGCATTGATTGATAATGGCGTGAAAAGAGGGTTTGCTCCAGCGAATAGTGTTATCGGATTTGCTGAACCAGAATCAATGATTATACCTATTGTATAGTCGTCAGTCGTTACAGTAAAGTTGAAGTTTACGTTCTGATTATTATTACTGCAGACATAAAAATTCCTTGTTATATCCATTGTGCAATTTGTAAAATTACTTACTGCAGGCGGATTGGTGTACATGGTATTGAATGGGAAACAACTGACATAAGTTCCTGATTGTGGCCATTGAGGGAAAGATTCTATTGCAAAAGCAGGTTGTCCCACTACATTAGGTGAGACAGAGACTCCGGAAGGCTGTCCGGCTATTGATGTATTGCTATTGCAAAACGCGTTTCTCATATCATTCGAAATAGCAGTTATTATCCAATTGGTGTCCTTTTGACCGGGTTGCAAAGATGTTTTTGAAGTATCATTATAACCAGTGCTGATAACTATGCTATTTACTAAAGGGCATTGCGATGTTGTACAGAGATCCAGTGGTTGAGGTATGCAATTTGTTACTAACAACTGTTTACAAAACGAGGTTTGCGTAGGTAGCCCATCATCAATATCAAGGCTGATATTATAAACGCCAGGAACAGCATATGAAAACGAAGGAGGATTTTGCAAAGCAGAGTTGGATATGCTTGCATTGTTGCATCCGGCAAATTCAAGCAGCGTCAGTGAATTACTATTTACATTGGCAATAAAACTGTACACATTAGGGCCTACCCGGAAAAGTTTTGAAATACAATGAGGAAAATCAAGGCTACCCTGATTGCCCAAACTTATAGCTGTTGGTGTATTTGCTAATGAGCTGCCAAAATCCAGTTTTACGATATCATAAGCGCCATTGGCATTAATTACATAAGCTTCATTTTCACCACAATATTTTAAGACATATATATCCCAGGAGGTAGTAAAAGCATTATTAGGATTTCCAAGATTAACGCCCGTGGGAGTGTTCAATAATGAACTGCCAAAATCCAATCTGGTGAGTGTAGAACTTAGGGCATTTGTGACGAATACCCGCCATACGCCATTGTCATTTATTGCCTGGATGCCAGTCGGGCCATTCAGGTTGCCGATATTTCCGAGGTTCACCGCAGTTGGGGTACTGGCCAGGCTCGCTCCAAGTTCAAACCGTGTAACTGTATTATTGCTAAAATTAGCAGTCAGACCATACCAAAGACCATTTGCATTAAACACGTATAAATCGTGAGGATATGAGAGGTTGCCGATATTGCCCCAATTGGTTGCAGTTGGCGCATTGTTGTCAATGTTTGTTCCCAATGAGACGGTAGTCAATGATGGTATAGCTCCATCAGTTACATCCCCTCCAACTATTTCCAGATACCAGTTACCGTTATCATTTGCAATTTGAATTCCTTCTGTATTGCTTGGTATTGCGCCGCCAATCGTACCAAGGTTTGTAGCCACCGGTGTGTTCAATAAACTGTTACCAAAATCCAGCCGCACAAGTCCACCGGGGTAATTATTTGTGACAAAACCATAATAATTTCCATTTGTAAGCACATAGTCAATATAGACCGGTGTATTAAGTAGCCCTCCGGGATTTCCTATGTTCGTGCCAACAGGAGATTGATTGATATTGGCTGTACAAAAATTCCAATAGTAGCTCGTAGCCCCCGTAGAAGTATTTTGAATATTGATTTGGCTATTCGGGCAAACGCTATCTGGAGCAGTAAAGCTTGCAATAACTGATTGGCTGAATGTTTTTGAACTGGAATAAAAAATTAGAATTACTAATAGCAGGCAGTGTGTCTTTTTCATCAAGGTTTTGAAGTGGGTTGTGTAAAAATAACCTATTAATCGTAAAAATCATAAGTCCGATTTAACTAATCTGGCTAACAGACGGCTCGTAGGATATCTTGTCTGGTTCTTTATTAATTCCCCGAATCACCGGAAAATGATATTTTCGCCAGAGCCTAAAATAAATAAATGCGAAAAAAAATACGTCAGATTTTGCAAAAACTCGGATATGACATCGTGAAATATCAGCCTCCATTTATTCCCGGGAAAAATGATAAGGATAGCCTTTTTTCTGAGTTTAAATGGCTTCAGGAATACAATTTCAAATCGATCATTGATGTGGGAGCAAACGAAGGCCAGTTTTCAGATAAAATGCGCGTGTTATTCGATGATGCCCGAATTTATGCATTTGAACCGTTGCCAACAGTATATGGGAAACTTAAAAATAATTTTCTCGGGGATAAAAAATTTGAACCCATTAATCTTGGTTTAGGAGAACGGCAGGAACAACTAGAGTTCGAAGAAAATGAATATTCACCTTCTTCATCTTTTTTAAGTTTGGCCGACTCCCACATTCACGCATTTGAAAAAGCCGTTAAAACTCAAAAGGTCATAGTAAGTGTTGACCGGATGGATGATTTTTTCAACAGCAGACAATTGGAATTCCCATTAATGATAAAAATTGACGTCCAGGGCTTTGAGGATAAGGTGATAGCAGGAGGCGTTGATACAATTGAAAAGGCATCCATGATTATTTGTGAGCTTTCTTTTGTCGAATTATACAAAGGCCAATTGTTATTTGGCGAGATATTTAAAAAGCTTGCCTCTTTAGGATTTCATTACGCAGGCAGTATCGAACAATTGCGATCACCTGAAACAAATCAGATATTGCAGGCAGACGGGATTTTTATAAAGCAATGAAATCATGGCGACTCCAAAAACACTGATTTCAATCATCACACCAGCCTATAATGCTGAAAAGTATATAGAGCATTGTATCGAAAGTGTACAGCAACAAACCTTCTCCGAATATGAGCACCTTGTTATAGATGGGTTATCAACCGATAGGACAATCGGGATTGTAAAAAGATGCCAGAAAAAATTTCCAAATCTGAAATTATTTACCCAAAAGGATGCAGGTGTGTACGACGCCATGAATAAAGGAATTCAGTTAGCCCAATCCGAATGGTTATATTTTTTAGGTGCCGATGATTTGATGGCTACTAAAGATGTTCTGCAAATAATTTCGGAGGAAATTAAAAAAGGAGGATACCAAATTATTTATGGAAACGTGGTTTTTAAAAATACCGGCAACTTGTACGATAAAGAATTTGATATTGAAAAAATATTAACACGGAACATATGCCATCAGGCTGTTTTCTATCACTTGTCAGTATTTACGAAAATAGGTATGTATAATCTCAGGTATTCTACAAAAGCAGATTATGACCTTAATGTCAGATGTTGGCTCTCGCGTGAAATTAAGCATTTATATGTTGGTATTACGATTGCGTTGTATGCCGATGGGGGATTAAGTTCAGTAAACGAAGACGGGAATTTTATAGAGGATTATCCATATATAGTTTTGAATTCGATATTAAAGGGTAATCGGGGAGCGTTATCTAAAATCCATTTCCTGTCAATTGCATATAGAAAAATATTTCAGCGTTATCCGTTAAGCATATTGGGCAGTGAAGTTTTTAAAAAAGATTTTTTTATTTATCGCTTCTTAGCCATTTGTTGGATGATTATCTCGGTACCATTTTATTTTTTTAAGAAAACAAGGATTTGAATTAATATTGATTTTCGGTTATTATAAATAATGTTGAAATATGGGATATATAAGTTTTTCGATGCCTAAAGAAATTGTACTAAAGTTTAAAGCTAAAGGTGGGATTACAAATTTTGTAGAAACTGGTACTTTTCAGGGTGGTACCAGTTTTTGGGCTGGTAGTCATTTTGACAAAGTATATACCATTGAGATTGATCCTGAAATCAGTAAGGCTACTTCATCGAAGCCCGACTGCCCCAAAAATATAAAATTTTACATCGGAGACAGTAAAGACGTATTACCTGGTTTGGTGAAAGAATTGCAGAACAGAACGATCTTTTGGTTAGATGGTCATTGGTGCAATGTTACGGAGCTTGGAAAGGATAAGGAATGCCCTCTGAATGACGAAATAAAAGCACTTGAGCATTTGAAAGATGCCGTAATCCTGATTGATGATGCAAGAGCATTTTTAGGTCCTTTGCCTCCCCCTCACGATAATTCCCAATGGCCAAGAATTGATGAGATATTTTTGCTTTTAAAAAAGCAGTTCCCTGAAAATATGGTTACAATTGCTGACGATGTTATCTATTGTATACCTCCGGATTTAATGCAGGTATTTAATGATGACTGGATAGGTAATTTCAACAGGCGCTTTGGGCAGCAGCAAAGCCTTTTTAATAAAGTATTAGGTAAGTTTAAATAGCACTTTTTTTTATTATTAAAGGGAAGATTGATTTTGGACTGCTTCTATTTCATTCCACCTTCCTGCTCACATACCCCCGCCATTTCTCAATCAGCCCTTTCATATCATCCGGTAGTTCGCTTTCGAATAGCACTTCTTTGCGGGTGGTTGGGTGTATGAAGCCGATTGTTTTGGCATGGAGCGCATGGCGCGGGCATATCTCAAAACAATTATCTACAAATTGCTTGTACTTGCTGAATACAGTCCCTTTTACTATTTTGTCACCGCCATAAGTGTCGTCATTAAACAAAGGATGGCCGATATGCTGCATATGCACACGTATCTGGTGCGTTCGCCCGGTTTCCAGCACGCATTGAACCAGTGTGGTATAGCCGAAACGCTCCAGCACTTTGTAGTGCGTGATCGCTTCTTTGCCATGCTCTCCTTCAGGATAGGCATCGAATAATTTCCTGAACCGCTGATGCCTTCCGATATGGGCTATCACCGTGCCTGCATCATTGGTGATATCTCCCCAGGCAAGTGCTATGTATTGCCGCTTTACTGTATGGTCGAAGAATTGTTTGGCGAGGCTGGTAACCGCTTTTTCCGTTTTAGCAATCACCATCAGTCCGCTGGTATTTTTATCAATGCGGTGCACAAGCCCGAATCTTGGCAGGTTTTCTTCGCTGAGGGCACTGTTTTTTTGCAGCAGGTAATGAGCCACGCCATTGATCAGTGTGCCTGTATAGTTCCCGCTTGCCGGATGCACCACAAGCCCGGGTGGTTTGTTAATGATCATCACATCGTCATCTTCATAAAAAATATTAATGTCCATTTTCTCCGGGATGATCTTCTCTCCATACACTTCCTTATCCGAATACACGATGATCTCGTCCTGAGGCTTTATCTTATGGTTGGGCGGGATGGTTTTATTGTTCACCAAAACACGTCCCGCCTCAATAGCATGCTGTATTTTATTGCGGGACACCTTCTCCATGCGCTGTACCAGGAATTTGTCAATGCGCGTAGGCTCCTGGCCTTTATCCACTTTAATACTCATCCTTTCGTACAATTCGTCGGCCTGCTCAGCTATTTCTTCCGTCTCTTCTGCTGTTCGGTTGCTCATAATCCCTTTTTGCAAAAATAATGTAGTTGAAGTTGTGAATCTTTATCCAAGGTTAAAACGATCATATAGGCCTAATGTTTAATGTGAAAATATACGCTTTAACAAGCAGTAATAAAACAAGGGCTTTTAATTTCCGGGCCTAAATGGCTGCCGCATGGTAAAAGCTCACCTCGTGTATAGCTGCGGTATGGTAAAAGCGTACTTGAAGTATGGCTACAGTATGGTTAAAGCGTACATGATGTATGAGTAATTCATGGATGATGTATAGCTAGAGCGTCTTTATAATAATTTTGTGCCATATGTTCGAAATCTGCTTCTTATGTACACTTTAAACTTCCGGCATCAGGTTCTCCATCAGAACAATGGCAGTATCGATGTCAATAGGCCGGGTCTGGGTGCTTAATCCAATGGCAGCGGTTCATGCTTTATGGTAACAAAAGTTACAGAAATGGCGCTTGCACCGCTCTATATTTGCGGTTAAAACCGGGTATATGAAAAAGAACAGGAGCAAATAATGCCCAGCAACTGGAATTTTATGAGGATCTTTGAGCTGGCAATTGGTATAGTCGTTGTAGCGCGATCTGTGTGTTCCGGATATTGGCTTTTAGCCCAGCAGACCTGATGTTAACGAGCAGGGCTATCGTGAATGTGGGATGCTGCATATCACGAATCTGATATACCAACCCGAAAATAAATTCATCAACAACGTGGGAGACAACGTATGAAGAAATGGTTTAACAACAATAAGCTTTACGTGATCGGAGCAGCAGTGGGCGCATCCGCAGGTTTTTTGTATTGGCATCAGGTTGGTTGCACCAGTGGCACTTGCCTCATTACATCAAAACCTTTGAACAGTTCTCTTTATGGAGCGGTAATGGGTGCATTATTGCTCGGGCTTTTTAAAAAAGAAAATAAAAAGCCAATTGTCAATAAAGAAGAAAACAGCAATCATGACATTCAGTGAAATCATACAATCGGATAAGCCTGTGCTGGTAGACTTTTTTGCAGAGTGGTGCGGCCCGTGCAAAATGATGGCGCCGATACTTAAAGATGTGAAACATGAAATGGGGGAGACGGTTACTATTATAAAAGTGGATGTAGATAAGAATCCTCAGACGGCATCTGAATTTCAGGTGCAGGGAGTCCCCACGCTAATACTCTTTAAAAAAGGAAAGGCACTCTGGCGACAGAGCGGAGTGGTTCAAAAGGCCGCATTGATCAGCCTCTTCAAAAAATTCTCTGCATCCATTTAAGAGTGGATGTATATTTTCTGCCATTGTTCGTCGACCGCTCTGCGCAACTCCGTGCAAAGCCCTGAGTAACTCCGTAGATAATCTTCCATCCTCTTTGTTCGCTGACTAACTGCAAAGCTTGAGCATACTACTCCCATTTTCGCTTATTCATTTCTCTTTTCTTTATTTACTACATCCGCACAAATAAAAAGCCCTTGTTTATTTTGTGTATCCGCGTTCATGAATTTTCCTTCTAAAATGCTTTGCCCTGCATTCGCCGGATTATTGCCACTGCCAAAAGGCCAGGAACTGTATGTGTTTTTTATGGCAATGCCGGCAACTGCTGCCGCGTACAATCCGAAATCTGTGCAATTGTTTTTATTCAGGTGATAGCTCCTGTATTCATAATGCGTGATCAGGCGGATAATCTTTTCAAATCTTTTGCGCGAGATAAATTTCCCGATAGCTTCATCCCAGTCGTGCAATGCATCATCCTTAAAAACCGGGCTTGAGGAAGGGGAGATGGGGGTAGCTGACACCAGATTGTCTTTATGAGGATAGAAACCAAAAGAACGCGATACGCAACTTGAATCTGTATTGTATTTTATAAGCGTGATGAACATATGGCCCACATTATTGAAGCCGGTGAAAGGTTTCCGTTTACCTGACACGGGTTGCTTCACGTGGATGATCACGGCATATGCAATGGGGCTTTTCCCGTCATTAAAAGCGTCCGTGATATAGGTGTTGCTTACCGGTTCGGAATTATTGTTTGAATTGTGGGCAAGAAAAAAATCAATATCCTTTTCAGAAAGTGTGTCATACTTGTATTTTACAGGAAGGATATTCCCGGGAGTGCCGTCTTCTTCTTCACCCGCCGTCCGTATCAGCGCATTGCTGCTTTTGGAAAATGATGAAAAAAAAACATGGTTCATCGGAACGCTATCGGAGCTATCAGTTAAAGATGAATCTTCATCAGCTACAGCCAATGTGTTCGCATAGCATTGCATCGCAAGCGGATAAATTTTCATCTTTACAAATACTCTAGCTAACCTGTTGTACAATTTATGAGCAAGTCTTTTATCGCGGCTTGCCTTTCTCAGTCTGAATGATTTGAGAAAATGAAATAACGCTTTCCGGCTAAGGCTGTTTTTTAAATCAGCACTGCCATCATTCAGCAGCGCATATTCCACGGAGTCATCTGCTTTGCTTTCCGGCTCTGAGATATTGTTTCTGTTGGTTATTGAATGAAAGATGATCCTGTTGTGTACAGTGTCATTTAATATGGCTGTTGTGTCCTTGATGGTGTTGCCATAAACCGATGTGCCGGCTGTAGACAGTGCAAGTGCCAGTGGAATAATCAGGCCTGATATTGTCATGATAAGCTCATTTAGGAATAATGATTTATTTCAGTGGTTCATTTGCCACTTCAATATCCCAATGCGCCAGCAGAATCTCGAAGCGGTGCTGCTCTGCCTTTGTCAATGCTTCCTGATCAGGGTACAATTGCGCTTTGTAGGGCGTGGTAAGGTTTGGGTCAAATGCAAGCGCTGCGTTTTTGAACACAATGGTCACCCTGAAATCCCAGCGTGTGTCTTCTCCGCTGTGGAGCCTGGGCTTTGATGCAGTGACACTGATGATATCGCCTTTCTCGATGGCTTTCTTCAGCAGGGGGTAGTGGTTCTTTTGCCATAAATCAATGAACTCATCTGAGTATCCCCATTTTGCTTTGTAATAATTTTCAACAGTGAAATAATCTTTGGAGGGCGTTGACTGCGCAAGGGAATTGAAAGAGATTAATAAAAATGCCAGCAGCAATGCGGGTACGTATCTCATTTTTATTTTGCCCGAACCGGGTTGAAACAAATTCATGATGGGTTTTTTAAGTTGATGTAATAGGTTTTTATGACGAAGCTGCTTTCTATGATGTTTAATTTGCTGATCTTCTTGTAAAAATAATCATAAATATTTATAGTCTATTAATTTAGTAGGATATATTATCAAACCCTTATCTTTGACGCTTTAAATTGTCTGTGGTTCGATGCTGCAGACAATCCGGGTTAATAAATTTTTTTTATTGGATATTATATAACCTTAATTTTTATAGCGTAATTAAAACCAAAAACTATGGCTGAAGAAGTAAAAAAACAGACTGCCCTCGGTGATGTGGCAGCGAGACAGTTAGCGATTGCCACCCGCACAGTGCCACAGATGATCACCATAACCCCAAGATGGCTCACACATTTATTGAACTGGATACCGGTAGAATCCGGTGTTTACAGGTTGAACAAAGTGAAAGACGCGAACAGCGTGGAAGTGGATTGCTCGGCCCGTGATGAGCGCGAGCTTCCTCAGACTTATGTGGATTATTTAGAAAACCCGCGTGAATATAACCTGAGCGCTGTCAATACGGTACTTGATGTGCACACACGTGTATCGGATTTGTATAGCAAGCCTTATAACCAGATCAGTGAGCAGTTGCGGCTGATCATCGAAACCATCAAAGAGCGTCAGGAAAGCGAACTGATTAATAATAAGGAATACGGATTGCTGAATAGTGTTGTAGCGTCACAGCGGATAAAGACAAGAACGGGTGCCCCGACACCCGATGATCTGGATGACCTTATCACCAAAGTGTGGAAAGAGCCTGGGTTCTTTTTAGCACACCCGCTTGCTATCGCCGCATTTGGCCGCGAGTGCACAAGGAGGGGTGTTCCCCCACCAACGGTTTCTTTATTCGGCTCGCAATTCCTTACGTGGCGTGGCATTCCGCTGGTGCCTTCAGATAAGGTTCCTGTAGAAAATGGCAAAACTAAAATTATTTTATTGCGCACAGGCGAAAGCCGTCAAGGTGTTGTTGGACTCTACCAACCAGGCCTTCCGGGTGAACAGTCGCCAGGTTTATCTGTTCGCTTCATGGGCATCAATCATCATGCAATCGCGTCCTATCTTGTTTCATTGTATTGTTCTTTAGCCGTTCTAGTTGATGATGCAATTGCTGTGCTGGATGATGTGGAGACTGGCAAATATCATCAGTATAATTAGCAGGCTATGGGCTACGGGCATTACTCGCATCTATAGGTTAAATATCAAAGAATTCAAAATGGACCTGAACATATTCAATATTGACGGCATTCCCGATTCAGCAGCATTGGAAAAACTGGCGAATCAATATTTCAATGCATTGCCTGGTGAAGCGCCTGCCGATATTTTTCCACAGCAACACTTTATGCAGTCATCGGGATTGCAACATGATTTTTTCCAACAGTCACGCACAACCGAAATCGGAAAAGCAGAAGAAAAAGCGCCTGCCGAAGCGTTGGCTGGCTTGGGTCATGTGCCGATGTCTGTTGCAGGAAGCGGCGTTTCGCCGTCTGCCATCAATCACAGCAAGGCCTTTAATATCACCGACCCGCAAACGAGTTTACCTGACCCCCATTTTGCAGGTGAAGGAAAAATCCCTTCGTCTGTTGCTGGAAGTGGGGTTTCGCCTTTGGCTGCAAGCCATCCCCATAAATTCGATATCAATGAGCCGCAGACAAGTTTGCCTGACCCGCATTTTGCGGGTGAGGGAAAAATCCCTTCATCTGTAGCTGGCAGTGGCATTTCACCTTCTGCCACAAAACATGCAGGTGTCAACTCAGGTTATAGCTCTTATCTGGAGCAGGCATCAAACCCGCGGCAGTCACCGGTTTCTTCGCCTTACCCCTTTGGCAATGCCTCGGCTGTCCCTTTTTCAACAAGCTATATTCCATATTCATCAGAATTGCCTTATGAAGCTGAACTGAGCAAGATCTTGCATTTTTCTCAGCCTTCAGTTCCATCTCCGCAAATTCCCGGAAGTAATAGTGGTTTGAGTGAATCCTCATTTTATTTTTTATCAGGCGCTGGTTATTTTCCTTTTACAAAAGATGCTAAGGTGTTATCAAAAAATAATGGAGCGAACGATAAACAATTGCATGGAGTTCCGAAAATGCCATTTGATGTAAATCTCATCAAACGCGATTTTCCCATTTTGCAGGAACATGTAAATGGCCGTCCGTTGATTTGGCTCGACAATGCAGCCACTACTCAAAAGCCCAAACATGTAATTGACCGTTTGAGCTATTTCTATGAACACGAAAATTCAAACATACATCGTGCTGCGCATGAGCTTGCTGCACGTGCAACCGATGCATATGAAGCTGCTCGTAAAAAAGTACAGGCTTTCCTGAACGCAAAATCCATAAATGAAATAATTTTCGTTCGCGGTGCAACAGAAGCCATTAACCTTGTTGCAAAGAGCTGGGGCGAACAAAATCTCAAAGAAGGCGATGAGATTATCATCAGCCATCTGGAGCATCATGCCAATATTGTTCCCTGGCAGCAATTGTCCCAGCTAAAAGGCTTGCGCATAAAAGTGATTCCTGTTGATGACGACGGACAAATATTATTGGATGAATATGCAAAACTGTTAAGCACAAAAACAAAACTCGTTTCGTTCACGCAGGTATCCAATGCGCTTGGCACCGTGACGCCTGCAAAGCAAATGGTGGAGATGGCACACCAGATTGACGCAAGAGTGTTGGTGGATGGCGCTCAAACAGTCTCGCACATGCGTGCAGATGTGAGCTATCTCGATTGCGACTGGTATGTTTTTTCAGGCCACAAAGTTTTTGGTCCAACCGGCATCGGCGTGCTCTACGGAAAAGAAGATCTGCTGAATGAAACGCAGCCATGGCAGGGCGGCGGCAACATGATTGTGGACGTGACATTCGAAAAAACCATTTACCATAATGCGCCCGGCCGTTTTGAAGCGGGCACGGGAAACATTGCGGATGCTGTAGGCCTCGGTGCTGCTATTGATTATGTGAACAGGATCGGTATTGACCTCATCAGCCAATACGAACATTATTTATTATTGTATGCAACCCGGCTGTTGAAAAATGTTGCAGGCCTTCGCCTCATCGGCACTGCGACTGATAAAGCAGGCGTGCTTTCTTTTGTGCTCGATGGTTACAAAACGGAAGAGGTTGGCGCTGCGCTCAACCAACATGGCATTGCGGTTCGCTCCGGCCATCACTGCGCCCAGCCTATATTGCGCCGCTTTGGCGTGGAAGCCACAGTGCGGCCATCTCTTGCATTGTACAACACCTGCTCCGATATAGATGCGCTGATCACGGTGCTGCAAAGATTAAGCGGTAATCGCTCAGCGAAAAAATAATTTCGTAATTATCGGTTATTTGTAGACGTTATTAAATTAAAAACTAACTTCTGCCGGTGTTGGTCACCTCGCCAACACCATCATCCTTCGCGAAAATCCCCTGGTAGTAAAATTATTTTCAAAGCTGATTCAATAATTAATACACCATCTGGCGTTAATTGTTGGTCAGCGATCAGGAACGGTAATAGAATCACATTAGATGACATAATCACCATTCTAAAAGTGACCATTTAAACTTTTTTATTCGTTTTATACGATTTAATAAATTCTCTTTAGCGAATTCCCGACAAATACTTGCGACTTTTGGACATGCTTACGGCTGCTCTTTGGTTCTACATTTGACTATTGAAATCAGAAAGAGAAAGTCAATAAAAAAATAACAGCTAAAACCTTCCGGGGTACAGGTAAACGGATAAAGTTATGAAACAAGTAAAAATTATCTCAAATGCTAATCACGAAGCATTAGAGATTGAAGCCACAAAGGCAGTAAATGATCCCAATTTTTCTGAGATCCATTATAATGGGCACAGCGTGTTAGTCATTTATGAAATATCTGATGAAAAAGAAAATGCAATCTCGCCCGGCCGCGATCAAAAAATATCATTGGTCAACAGTGCTGCACAGATTAACTAGTTGTGCTGTAAGAAATAAACAAAGCAAAGCTTTGCATTTAAATTAAAAGTGGCTCCATCATATTCGCAAATGTCTCGATGGCATTGTTGATCAGGCGGCCAATGGTAGTTGCAGATGGAAGCAACTTTTCCATAGTTCTGGACTCTGGAAAGGTTGCTTTCTTATTATTTGTTAATCTATTATCTTAGTATAATAATAAAAGAGGTTAATACAGATCATGGCAGTTAGATGGAAATCTTATTCAATGACCCTCCCTGGCCGTCATTAACCCATATTTCAAACTTATCAAATAATTTGTAAATGGGCATTTCAAAAAGCGACAGACCCGCTTTGATACTAGTTGACATTCAAAAAGGGTTTGATGATATTGAATACTGGGGAGGGCAAAGAAATAACCCGGATGCCGAAACAAATGCAGGCAAGCTTCTAAAGCTCTGGAGGGACAATGGACTTCCATTGTTCCATATCCAACATTGTTCATCAAATCACGAATCTTTACTTCATGAGTCCAAACAAGGGAACGGATTTAAAGAAATTGTGTCTCCGATTGAAGGTGAACCCATCATCAAAAAAAATGTGAACAGCGCCTTTATTGGGACAAATTTGAAAGAACAGCTTGACAATGCCAAGATTTCTGCACTTGTTATTGTCGGGTTGACAACAGACCATTGTGTTTCTACGACTACCCGAATGGCAGGAAATTTTGGATATAATACCTTTCTTGTCTCAGATGCTACGGCAACATTCAATAAAAAAGGCCTTGATGGTCTGTATTTTTCTGCAGAGCTGATTCACGAAACTGCAATTGCAAGTTTAAATCATGAATTTGCCACAATTGTGACTGCGGACTTTTTGTTACAGAATATTTAGCGTACAAAATAAAACTTTGTGTCTTGCCTCTTGGTTGATCGTAAAGATGACAAAATCGCCATAACTAAAATCCAATGGTATTGGGAAATACAAAGCTGCGGTGACTCCCAAATTCAAAATTTACCACAGACTTACACATAGTCAGGGCGTAAAGCATACAGGTGGCTCTATGTGAAACAACGCGCAAAACGCTGAGCCACTCGGTGGTTAATCTTTCGTTTCCCGTGGCGCTAATCAACATCGGCTCTGCGGTTTTTCCACACAAATCCCATGTTTTTGTCTGTATTATTCATTAATCTATTAACTTAGTAGGATAAAAGAGAGTGCTTATAATCTATGGCAGATAATACAACATACCCTGTTGATAATATATCCATTAATGAGAACAGGTCTCGTATCACAGCGGCTCAGGTCTGCCTGTTGGGATTGATTTTTCCGCTCAAATCTCACTGGCTGATACCAGCTTTTTTGCTGATCGACTTTTTCATCCGCGGTTTTGGGTCTGCGAGGTTTAGCCCGACGGACAGGTTCAGTGGTTGGCTCGTGATCAGGTTAGCCATAAACGAAAAGCCTGTTGATCAGGCGCCAAAAACCTTTGCAGCGCAGCTTGGCTTTTTGATTGCTGATATCTGG
>Ga0302280_1000304_pt1 | contig 42886 bp, 46 predicted proteins | sample III_Fen_E1_1_FD_198771 | JGI IMG/M metagenome (GOLD analysis project Ga0302280, IMG submission 198771) | Peat permafrost microbial communities from Stordalen Mire near Abisko, Sweden - III_Fen_E1_1 | ecosystem: Environmental > Terrestrial > Soil > Wetlands > Permafrost | place: Sweden: Abisko... | reverse complement strand
TATATTCGTCGCAGCCGAAATGTTTAGGTCGGTTATATGGGGTGATGAAATATTGTTAACTGTAATATTTGAAATATAAGAATTGCTGCCGGTGACATAGGATGCAGTATTTGATAAATTGGGAATAAATGTAATGCTCGTTGCTGCGCTAGAACTTAATGCATAACTAGAACTTAATGAACTACTTGCCCAACTACTACTAATTGAACTATTAATTATACTTGAAGTAGTTAAATAAGAACTTGTAGAAGTAATCAAATTATTAACTTTACTATCATTACTTGACGTATATGAATTAAAACTTGAGGTTGTAACATATCCTATAACTGGATATAAATTTGGAACATATGATGCTGAAATAGAATAGCTGGAACTTAATACCAATCCTACAACACCGCTTGAAGTTATATAACTAGATGTATTGGATAAATTAGGAATAAAATTAATATTTGACGCTGTGGCTGAGTAGCTCGATGAAATACTCGACGATGCCCAGCTAGAACTAATGGAGCTTGTTACTAGAGTTGGTGGAACATATCCTATTAAATAGCTGGAGGTTACTGAATAGCTAGAACTTAACACGGTTCCAACTATATTACTAGAAGTAATATAAGATGCCGTAACCGCATTCGTCGGAACATAGATGGAACCACCGTTATAAAGGTTGCCAGCAAAGTTAATATCTCCAGTAACATCTAATGTATAATTAGGTGTAGTCATTCCAATACCAAAATTACCACCATTGCAACCAACATACGAGTTGCTATCACCACCAGTAAGCTTGTAAGCACCGATATTATAAATATTGCCTAGACTACAATCTACCATTGTGCCTCCTCCGCCTAAATATATTTTACCAGCATCCCCAATATAAACCTCGTGGCCACCACAGTCCGCATTCAGATATAAATCAGCCGGAACTCCCAACCATGGAGTTTCATTATCAATTCCAGCCTGAATAATTAAATCCCCAATTGAATTAGCAATTCTTCCACTAACGTCCAATGTATATTGTGGATTGGTATTATTAATTCCAACCAATATTCCAGAGTCATTTGCAACCGTTATTCCTTCGTCGGAATTACTGAATAATCGAACTGCGCCCTGGGTTGCGGATATTGAAATATCCCCTACCGCAGTAAATCCGGAGCCGCTGTCTCCCGGTGTTCCGCTTAACAGCGTCAAATAATTGCTTAAATTTGCTGTTTTTATATACGCACCGGCATAATCTCCTCCGCTAAGATATAGGTTGGTGGTCTGAGTAGTTCCAGTAACATCTAGAGAATATGAAGGTGTTAAATTATTAATTCCTACATAATGTAGGTCGGTATTATCAGTTATGTCCGGCGTCTGACTTGGAGAATAGCTGGCACTTATAGAATATGAAGAAGTTTCTTCTGAGCTTATGTTATTTCCATTAACATCTTTTAATACTATCATTCCACTGGAACTTACAGCAAATATTACCGTGCCATCTCCTGATGCATTTGGGAGTTGATTAAACTGATTTTTTTCTACTTCTATATATGTTGGCATAATGTTTTATTGTATAATTCCGGTTCCGACAATTGTCCCGGCATTAAATAAGGAACCCCCTATTTTTAATGTTCCATCAACGACCATAGACCCGCTATTTATTAAATCGCCAAGAACATAATAATCAGAACTTGCTTCTATTATAAATATACTGGAACTTACGATTAATAGGTTTGCGGGGTTAAAAATTGAGTCATATGTATGAATTGTCTCAGCCGAATTTACGGTTTGATTTTTTAAAAAATAACTACTCCCACCAACTCCGAAACTTGAAGTTGGTATCATTATCAGATTATTACATCCATCCGTAGCAATAACGGAGTTTGGACTGACTATTAAGGGATGTTCCTCAAACTTCCCATCTGGAGTTCTGCGCTGGATAAAAATATCTTTTGCTTTTTTATATAAATTATTCATATGTTAATATCCATAAAGTTGGAATGAGTTTATAGTTAAAAAATCAGTATTATTTTGATAACTTATGGTTAGTCTATAATACAAATAAGGAGTGGAATTTGAAAATGTCCAAGTTCCATTTGGGTTAACTAATGATTCACTATCTAATAATGTCCATGTTCCGGAGGTATTGTTGGTTGCCTCCAATACCCAAGATGAAAGGGTTGCCCCACCATTACATGTTGTGGAATAGCTAGTGGCGGTCTTGGCGGATGGAAATTGATACATTAACCATCCCGGCCAAGCACTCGTTCCCCAAATGGTGGAGTTATTGTTATCAAACGCCATCCAAGCGGCTTCGAATGCCGGAAACTCAATTGCAGTGCTGCTTGCGATTCCACTTGGAGATGTATTGCTAGTCATTACCGGAATTAATGCGGATGAAGTCGGCGGTGATGAGCGATAATAAAATAATGATGGTTGTAATATTGCAATCATATATTATGAAAAATTTGAAATGGCGACTCGTCTCCACTGTCCACTTGCGAATATATAAAAGTATTGGTCATCATACGACACATCTCCATCTTGACCGGGATTATCAATTGCAATCGGAGTTCCAACTATTCTGAGATACGGATAATTTTGAATTGAAGTTCCGCTTTGTGGAGTATTTGATGATTGAACGTTTACTTTTATATTATTTAAAGTTGATACTATTTGACCTGCTCCCGAAAGAGTTGCGGTCCCATCAACCACCGAAATTGGAGCAGATGGGAGAACCTCGGACAAATCTTTATTTGGATATTGTTGATTTTTCCACTTACTTTTATTAGAACCTTTAGTCTCAAAATTATAATCGGTTCCAACTACTTCAAGTCCCATTATGATTTTCTTGGGGGTCATTACTTTTTTAAAAGTTGACTCTTGGGTGTCTAGTTTAATCATAGTTTCCGGTAGAATATATCCATGCACATTCAAATCAAATTCAGTTTTTATCATTCTATCGTCGCCTGACTGTAATTCGACGGTGTGACCAAATGAAATACCATCAACCCTAAATTTATATCCTTTTTTATTTCCCCAATAATCTTTACCGGCGAACTGAAATAATTCTACTAATTTATTCATTTGTTCTACATATTCAGTCCATAATACCACATGGTATGTCAGCATCATATGGCTTGGAAATGTTATATTATATACTTCATTTACCGGAACATTTCTTCCTTGTAAAGCCGAGAATTTGGTATATTTATTTTTCTCAGAATAAGTTCGGATTACAGTTTCATTTAAATATCGATTAAAATGAATTAATTGCTCATCATCAGTTGACGTTGTTCGTTTAAGAACAATGGCCGGAAGTTGAATTTTTCCTTGGTAATCACGAACGAAGGAGTCTTTTTTCATTGCATTCCAGAGTTCGGGAGACCCATAAGAACAATGTGCTTTTTTAATTACTCCCGCCTGAGTTACCTCTGGTTTTAAATTATCAACGATGTGATTTAATATAGTCGCATCAATATCGTATAGTGATATTGACAAATTCTTTTGAGAATCGGTGTCACGTCTAATTTCCGAGGCTCGGTTTAACGAATTTAGATTTATGGGAGTTGACATATTATATTATATAAATATAGAATATGTCAATATAAAATCAACAATTATTAGGTTATTGTTGGTCTATAAAATTTAAATCGTTTAGACTCAAGCGGCTATAGTGAGTGTTAACGATTATTGAAAATGATTTCTCAGGAATTCCGCCCAACAACTGTTCCTGTCCAGCAACATTATCAATCTGATGTATACGAGAATTGAAATCTATAATGTCGCCTTCCTGTAAATACACTCCCAGACCTTTAAACTCATGATATAAGAATTTAAAAACTGTGGCTTGTTTCTTGTCAATGAAATCATTTGGTTCCGTAGTAAGTTCCCCTCTATCAACATATGCGTTTATCTTTATGCCTTTATAATAGGATTTCTTATTTTTTCCAGACGTTTCACCATAAATGTTAGTTGAGGTTTTATCCGGTGCTATTCTGTAGACCACGACTTCTGTCTGGATTATATCGTTTAATAATTCATCGTTGAGACTTCGTATTAGTCTTTGGTCTCTTGGACTGAAGTATCTTCCGTTTCCCATGATTATTTTGCTCCGTGCAGTTGAATTAATTCATTTGCTAATTCAGAAATTCTATCAAATCCGGCTTTACTTGTTTCTTCTGGTATACTGTGGTTGGAAGTTTTTAATCCATAATTAGAAGTAATTTTTAAAATCTCATTACCAATTTGAACTTCTCGTTTTTCTTCTGATTTACTTGACCATCCGGCATTTTTACCGGTTGTAAGTTCTTCGGGGGATGGTGCTGGCTGAGATGTTGGATTTTCAGCACTGGCTCTATCATAATCAGATACTTCTCCATCTTCCTTAATAAATTTAGCATTGTCAACATCATCACTATACCCCAATTCTTCGGCTAATATCCGAGACTCTTCAAGAGCCACTGCTTTAGCACTATGTATATCTTTTATGAAGCCAAATCCCATATTTTGAACTCTATTATAAGATACTTCCGTTATACCTTCTTCACAGAATATCTTTTTTAATCCATTGCTTAGTTGAATTACTTCATTGGTTTTAGGTTGAGTGGTAGTATTTTCAGTTAATAACTGAAATTTATTGTTACCAGTTTTTTTAAATAGTGGTGTGTTCATATTGTTTCGTGTTTATACTGTAAATCTATAAGTTCTTTGCCGAGTTTCCATATTTGAACCGCAATCTTAGAATTGGAGTCATTCAACTCCAAACTTATAATTTTCTTGGCTAAATCTAAAAGTTCCTCTCCAATTGTAAATTCTCGTGATTGATTCATAATATATAAATATGATAGAGATTAAGGAATAATTTAATTAAAATAAGTTGCTACTTTTCTACTTTTCTATTATACTTATATATATGATAAAAACATTGAAAATATCCGAAGAATTACATACGAAATTAAAAACTCACTGTGCCAAACATAAATTAAAGTTGAATGAGTGGGCAGAAGAGTTGTTAACTGTAAATCTCAAATATGACGTGCTAATCGAATATTTAAACTCATTCAAGGATATTGAATATATGAAAGATAAACTAAAGGAAGCGGTTGAAGCGACCAATCCTATCGAAGTAGAAAAACGAAAAAAACAACTGTATCTTATGGGTGATTGTAGAGTTGTATTTGCCGAAGCATTTCTTAAAAAAATAAAAAAAGAAAACGAAACATTAACGACTAAACATGAGTAAGAAATTAACACCCGAAGAATTGGTCAATTTAATTAAAAAAAATCCATTTAATTTCGGTCGAATGATAAAATCGAGTAATCGAGAATTCTATGATTTCATCAATGTTAATTTTAAAGGAAGCAGATTTCCTGAAAAATTATATCGGTATATTAACATAGACAATAAGAATTTAGGAATATGCCCTAATTGCGGAAAAGATTGTAAATTTATACATATTAATAAGGGATTTTCTTATAGATGTTCTTATACTTGCCACAATCGAGCGGCACAACAATCAAAAGAAAAAACAACAATGGAAAAGTATGGGGTTAAGAATATTTCTCAAGCACAGGAAATTAAAAATAAAAAGAAAGAAACTTATTTATCTCACTTTGGAGTGGATTGTAATTTGAAGTTGGAGTCTACTAAAGAACAAATTAAACAGACAAATTTAAAGAAATATGGGACGGAACATCCAAATCAATCTCCAGTAATTATAAAACGCAATTTAGAAATATTATATGAGAGATTTTTAACGGATGATAGATATAAAGAAGTAGTTCCCCTCTTTACAAAAGAAGAATATTGTGGAGTTGAACTAGAACATAAATGGAAATGTAAATTGTGTAATCACGAATTTGATAGTCATTTACAAGATGGAAGAATTCCTCGATGTTATACTTGTTATCCGCCGTCAACTTCACTGGCACAGTCCGAAATTCAAGAATTCATCAAATCATTATCTATTGATATAGTAATAAACGATAGAAAAGTATTAAATGGAAAAGAGTTAGACATATATATGCCATCTAAAAATTTAGCGATTGAATTTAATGGATTATATTATCACGGTGAAATAAGTGGAGGTATATCTAAACAATATCATTTAAATAAAACCCTCGAATGTGCATGTAAAGGAATTCAGTTAATTCACATATTTGAGGATGAGTGGAATTCTAAAAAAGATATTGTTAAAAGCAGGTTAAAGTCTCTATTACACAAATCAACTAATGTAATATATGCTAGAAAATGTGAAGTTAGGATAATACCTAGTAAAGAGTGCTCGGTATTTCTTGATATTAATCATATTCAGGGTAAGGATTTGAGCAATATTAAATTAGGATTATATTATAATAATGAATTGGTATCTACAATGACATTCGGAGGACTTAGAAAATGTATGGGAAGTAAATCTTTGGAAGATAATTACGAATTATATAGATTTTGCTCTAAATTGAATTATTCAGTGGTTGGAGCGGCAGGAAAATTATACGCTCATTTTGTAAAATTATATATGCCAAAAAGAGTTATATCATATGCTGATAGGCGATGGAGTGTTGGAAATTTATATGAGAAGATAGGATTTAAAAAACTATCAACGTCCTCCCCAAACTATTTCTATATGAAAGACCATACTAAAAGGTTGTATAGATTTAATTTTAGAAAATCGGAGTTACATAAAAAATTGAAAACATTTAACCCAGACATTTCGGAATGGGAAAATATGAAATTAAATGGATATGATAGAATTTGGGACTGTGGAACTATTAAATTTGAATGGGAAATTATCCCGAATAAATTACCATAGGAACACTTTTAAAATTATCTTGAATTTGTTGGTTAAATGCTGCCATTTTCTCCATCTGTGCAAATTTACCACTTTGTTCCAACATTTCTTTGAGATTGTCCATTAGTAATGTTTTTTCTTGGGCAGCTTCACTTCTCAATTCAGCACCATCCATAGCAACTTCAGAACCAGGAATCGGAACGGTTTGATATTTTTGTCTTATACTCCCCAGAATTTCTTTACAGTTTGCCAAAAAGTAATTTCGTATCCACTGTCTCCCCGGCGCATTAATATCTGAGTATTTGTGGTTTTGATATGGGATATCGGCAAAATCGGTTGCTATGTCAGACCCAGTTCCGACTAATGCATCACTTTCTAGTTTATCTTGGTCGGTCGTATATTCTACCCAACAATCATAATGAAACGTCGGAATTGGAAATAATCGAAGTTTATTATTGATTAATTGGAATGAAAAGGCACTTTTTCTAACCAAATCGTTAAATTGGATTGCTTGGCCACGAAGTAAGTCTTCAAATATAGGAGTCATTAAGAATTGCACCGCTGGACTGTATGCTCCAAATCCTAGCTCTGTTAATACATTAGAATAACTCATTCCAGTCATTGACATCGGATCATATATTCTAGCAAAGGCTGGTGGTCTATCATGAAATATTTTCTTAATTTCAATTCTATTACAATTCTCTACATTTCCTATAAGTTCTTGTAAATCGTAATCTTGTTGCCCGGCATTTACCTGAACTCTAAATTTCTTCCAGTCAATATTACCACCACTACCAGCTTCACTTCCATAATCTCTTGCTAGTATAGTTAGGCGTTGCAATCCGGTGGTGGCTGGTAATTTACCGGCTAAGTTTCCCATTGATGACTTACTTTGTCCTTGAAGGGCTAACATATTATTTATCATGTTATACTCATTAACTTTTGCATTGTAAGTATTACACGATTCTTCAAATGCAGGATATAATTGAGAATCCCGCAATTCTACATCGACCGTCGGGTATCCAAGTCTAAAACACGCCCATTTTGCTGCCGAAGCACAATCTTTTTGAAATTGAGCATCCCCTGAATAAGAGCCAAATACGGTTAATGAGTCTACATTTAGACTTCCGCTACCCGGCCATCGTATTTGTTCGTTATCTATCATATTAGTTTATCTGAATTAAAAATTTTAAGTGGGAATGGAAGTTTCTTAGTTTTCTTCCACTGCATATAATCAGCTTCCCACATATAATAAATAGTATAACCTCTATCAAACAATGATTTAAATTTAGAAATTGTATTATTATATAAAACCTCATATGATTTTTTATTCTTTTTATTTATGTCAGAATGATTAAATCGATTGGGATTACCGTGCCAATAATCACCTAGAAATTCATATATTTTATTGTTCTGTATACCATCAACTTTGAACGGAGTTATATATTTCTGTCGACTGGTTATTTTTAATATATCTAAAAATTCTATTTCCATCTTTGATATGTTGTTCTGTTTAAAGCATTTAGGGCATTTGGGAATCTTCCCATCTTCGAGATTATCATCAAATACCGTTTTACATTTAATACATTGAAACGGATATTCTTCTTGAACAGTTATAAACTGAGTTCTTGTCCAGAGAGGTGCAATCAGATTCCCCAATCTATTTCCATTAAAAATTGAATTTAGAAATTTATGAGTCCTAGTTTTTGTTCTTTGTTTTAGTGCCGACGGAATTTGTGATGGATGACTCACCCCATATTTTTCTATACATGTAGCATTGGCCTTTATTCTATTGTTGTAATATTTACTCCCATATTTTTTAAATTTGGTTTCTTGTAATTGAGTTATTATTTCTGGATTAGCAAACGGATTAATAACTCCATATTTTTCCAACCAAATCTTTTCCGACTTCTCTTTCTTTGAAATTCTCGTTTTAGGATTTAAATTTCTCATAATATTCTTTCATCATATCATTTTTGAACTTCAATAATTTAAATTTTAATTCGACTGGAATAAATACCCGAACATGCCGCCAGCCCTCCATCATTTTTTTATTCATATATTTTTTTTGGGCTTTTTTTAATGTATCATTCATAATTTGTTATATGGTTATCATATATAAATATATCAAGAAACAACAAAACATCAACTTATTTTAATTTAAATAATTGGTTGACATCAATATATTTATACCTTATACTATGGAAATTGATAAATTAACTTATAAAATCATTATGCTTGAGGCATTAGACGTTCCACCGGCACATATTCAACATCAATCTAGAGGACATTTTTCGTCAACCCTCATTAATTATATGAAGCAAGTTGAAAATAACAATCATACCGGATATAAAAATGGAAAATTTTATCCATATCCATCAGTAGAAGGTGGGTCTCCAACTGTAGGATATGGACATAAAATTGGGGGACGGGGTGGTAATTATAGTAATGGATTAACCGACAAGGAAGCTGAACAGTTGTTAATTAATGATTTGGGAATTGCTAAACAGATTGTCTATCATGATATTAAGAGTATGTTTAAAGTTCAGATTCCACAGTTAGAACAGGACAAGGAGGAGATGTTGATTGATTTTGCGTTTAATCTTGGATCTTTACATAAATTTCCACATTTTGTCAGAGCCGTATTAACAAATGACTGGAAAACCGTGTCTAAAGAATATAAAAGAACAGTTACAACTGGGGCCGGACATAAAATTGATTTGGGAAGAAATAAAATATTCTTTAAAACCTTTATTCAGCCACATTTAAAATGATTAAATTAAAATCATTATTAACGGAGCAGCCTATTCCGGATTTGTTGGAAAGAGTGAAATACTCATTATATGAATATGAGGGATATTCGTCGTGGAATGAGTTTATAGACCATCAGAGGTTGGGTGATTGTCAGGGTATAGTCTCATCAATAATATCGGAATTTCCACAATTTAAAAAACATTTCGGACATATTAAAACAGATGAACCATTTTATAGCAGTGAAGATGAAGAAGTAATTGATGTGATGACTCATCATTGGGTAAGTTTGAATGGAATTCCTTATGAATTTTCAAAAGGAACATTGAAACATTATATTAAATTTAATAATTTATACGACATCAACATAGAAGACGTATCTATATATGATTAAATTAAAGTCATTATTGGAAAATGTTACTCCTACTAAACTTGTGGTGTATCATGGAACTAATATAAAGTTTAGGAAGTTTAGTTTAAAAAAATCTGTTCAGGGACTTATTTGGTTTACTTCAAAAAAAGAAAATATTGTAAATGGAGACGTTGGTGCTGCTGGAAAGGGAATTATAATTACGGCTGAAATAACATTTAATAAACCGGCCGGTTGGAGAGAGTATTCTTCTCTTGGACTTTGGGAATTAGAGCGAGAAGGGTATGATGGCGCAATATTACCCAATGATAGAGGATTTGATTGTTTCGTGATGTCTCCAAAACAAATAAAGATGTTAAAAGCGGAAAAAATTGAAAATGCTCCGGGTGATGTTGTTAAAAATAAGTTGGTATTACCTAAGAAAATATCCGAAATAACTGACCAAGAACGTGAAGAAATGTATCCGGAAGACTCTGATAAATGGGATGATTGGCAAGAATATATAGACCATTTCGATTATGAATGTTTAAAGTTAGAACTTTCAAAATTGATTAAGAGATTTGATTTACAATATGATACGTATTTCGAGGAAAAAATTGTAAAGTTAACGGATGATAAAAATACGGTATGGTTAATTCACAATAAAGAAAATGAAACTTTCGATGTTATAAAAGATATACATCAGTGGATATATGACAGAGCCGAGCAGGAATTGGAAGTTGATGTCGACATTATTTACAGTAGGGTTTTAGAGTCAACTCTAAAGGATTTTAAAAATAACCCAATTAAGGTATATCACTATACAACACCTGAAAAATTAGAATTGATTAAGACCTCTGGCAAAATGGTTGGTAGTTATGGAACTGGAATTAATAACCGAGGCGCATATGGAATATTTACAACTGTAAACGTAGAAGAATATCAAGATGGAACTTATGGTGACGTTTGTTTAGAGATAGACTTGCCGAGATTTAAACTGGAAAATAATATACCGGAATTAAACGCCGAATATGAACCAGAGGTTTCGGAGTATTTAATACATGAATATATTGGGTCGACTTTAGAAATTGATTTTAATGCGGAAATACCGTCGGATATGTCGCCCTATACATTGATAATAAACCACACTATACCAATAAAATATATAAAACAGTTATGATTAAATTAATGACATTATTAGAGTCTGCTGAAGAATATAGAGCCGACTGGATTTCTAGACATAAAGGAATTGTCGAACATAATAGACTCTTGGCATATCACGGAACTCCCATCAAAAACTTAAAATCTATAAAATTAAATGGATTTAAGTCTAAAACTTATTTTTCGCTTAGACCTGAATATTCTAAGCAAATAGCATCAACATATCACAATACTCCAGAAGATAAAGTTGCAGTATTGAAAGTTTGGTTGCCGTTGGATGCAATTGATTTTATTATGAGCGATATATATTCTACGAGAGTTATAAAATTTGAAGAAACGTTATGATAAAATTAAAAGAATTACTCAAAAAGCCAACATATTCGGCAGTATTGTTAGATGATAAATCTAGAAATTTATTATTGGAAACCTATAAATCAGAAATACCTGATGGATGGTTTGTAATTGCTCATCACATGACGATATCTTTTGGGAAATTAGTAGATAATACAGGAACTCCAGTCACATTAAAAGTGGTGGCAATTGGAAAAGATGATAAGGCATTTGCCGTTAAAGTTGAAGGATACCATTCTACCAATAAAATACCACATATTACACTAGCAATTAACAAATCTGCGGGAGCCAAGGCCGTTGATAGCAATAATATAATAAATTGGCAACCAGTCGAAAATGGTATATCATTAACCGGAACCGTAGAAAATTTATGATAAAGTCATAAAATCTAGAACAATTACTATAAAAAATAACCCAGAAATACTTCGATTAGCGGGACGTAAAATAAGCAAAGCAAAGTTGGGATGTATATTTACCGAAGAACACAAACGAAATCTTTCAGCATCCAGTAAAGGGAGACCTGCGTGGAACCGAGGAAGGAAGTGTCCGGAGGAGTCGGAAAAGATGAAAATAAAACTATCAAGCGAGGTTATTGACGTAATATGTAATTTATATAAAATAATAACTCCAGAATCTATAGCGTTAGTCCTATCAGGATTTGGCATTTATAAATTATCTTCCTATCCTATACAAAGAGTATTGAAAGAAGCCGGAGTATATATTGATAATGACCGCAGGTTTAACATTGGGCGAGGCGGTAAAGTAACATTTCCACTCACAATATCAGATATCCCATATAATTTATCATCTATTGATTGTATTTATATATTAAATATGATTGTAAACATAAAACTTGAAAATCAAAATACAAGTAAAGAACAATATTTAGATATAATAAAATCTTATTTATCCTCCAAATCTTAATATTTATAAGAATATGAGAATAAGTTTGAAATCAATCCTTTTGGAAGGGAAATTAGAAGAAACCGCCGAAGATTTTATAAAGCAAATTATAAAAGGAACTGAGTGGGATGGACTCGTTTATGCTTGTGGAGGATACGTCAGAGACCAAATTTCAGGCCGGGATGCCAAGGACTTGGATATAGTTATCGATAAAGAAAATGGAGGAATATTATTTTCCAATTGGATTACGAAAAAAATCGGAAATTATAAAGAACATTCAAACCCAGTTACATTTGAAAAATTTGGAACTAGTAAATTTAATTTAAATGGAATAACGCATAATGGAATAAATTTAAACGGATTTGAGATTGAGGCGGTTATGCCTCGGTCTGAAAAATACACGGTTGGGTCTAGACATCCAGAAGTTCAATCGACTACATTAAAAGGAGATGCGGAGAGAAGAGACATAACCTACAATTCATTATATAAAAATATATCTACCGGAGAAATATTAGATTTGACGGGGAAGGGAATGGACGATTTAAAAAATGGAATAATAAGAACTCCAATAGACCCCGATAAAACTTTCAAAGATGACCCGCTTAGACAACTGAGAATTGTAAGATTTTATGCAAAATATGGACATGAAATTCCGCTATACATAATAAAATCATTAAAAAGAAATGCGGGGGAACTAAAAAATATATCGGCAGAACGAATTCAATCGGAATTAAATAAAATGTTGGTTACTACTCGACCAGAAAAGGCATTAAAATTATTAAAGATAGTGGGACTATTGGATTATATAATACCAGAATTTAAAGCGGCATATAAACTAGGGCAAAATAAATATCATAAATCTGATGTATGGATGCATTCTATTGAGGTAATGAAAAAAACAAAGCCAGAATTATTAAATAGGCTGACTTCGCTCCTACATGATATCGGAAAAACGAAGACAAAAACTGTCATCGATGGGGAAGTTCATTTTTACGCACATGAGAAAGTTGGAAGTGAAATGGCGAAAGATATATTAACCCGATTAAAATACCCAACTGATATTATTGATGCAGTAGTTGTCGGGATTGCTAATCATATGAGATTGAAACGAGCGGGTGATGATGGTGAGGTCGCCACGGACAAAACACTTAGAAAATTTTCAGTTGATTTAGGAGACCATTTAGAAACTATGCTTGATGTCATGGAGGCTGACAATGCTTCGCACGAGGGAAGTCATACCATGCCAAACCAAATACCTAATATACGTTCTCGTATAGAAAAGTTAAAAAATACCATTCCAGCAAAAAATGCTAAGTTGCCAGTGACGGGGAAAGATTTAATGGATTTGGGATTGAAGCAAGGCCCTTTATTCAAAGAACTATTGGATTTGGTTAAAGACCAACAACTTGAAAATCCCAATACTACTAAAGAGGAATATTTAGATTTAATTAAGGCGCATTTAGCTTCAAAGACTTGATATTTATAATAATATGATTAAACTTAAATCATTATTAACTGAAAATACATTAAAAAATGTAACTCAAATTAATGCAATTTTGATTTGGTTGGATAAAGATGGGACAGTATATGACACTAACGATACACAGCATGGGTTATATGTTGCCGATAACAACTCGCTTTTCGGGGTAAATAATGCTTTAGTAAAACAGGTTTTTAAGAATGCGAATACAGATAAAAGTTTTGATTTCGATGAAGCATCCGCCGCAATGTGTGAACAAGCATTCGCAAAGGGATGGATGCGAGTTGTAAAAGTTCCTTGGAATAATAAGATTTTTGTCGAAGGGAATGAGCCAACCAAGGCACAAAAACAAGTATTAGAAGATAAAAGCAAAAGTATAATTTGGCAGAGATGGGTAAGTTCAAAATTTGGTCCTATTCGCCCCATCACTCTTTTTTATCCGGAAAGTGAAACGGGCAATGAATTATCGGAAGAAACTGGATTTAATGAAAAGTATTTTTTTTGTGGGGATTGTCGAACTATATTGGATAGCGGTCAATTATTTAGTGATGCCACTGAAATGGCACAGGCAATTGAAAATAGCACTCCCCTTACTAAATTAGAATTTATCGATAAGATAATGGAAAATAGTATTCCTAAACAATACAAGTTGTTTAGAGTTCATTTATCAAGAAATCCAGATGACTTTGAATTTGGAGAAGGGTCTAGATTTATATTTGCCTATGATACTATCTCAGATATTCATTACTTTTTTACGCTATGATACTTTTAAAATCATTATTAACAGAAGCACTACATAAACCAATTCCTCCGGTATTGTATCATGCCACGTTTAATGCGTTAATACCAAGAATACAAAAACTTGGATTGCTTCCAAAAGATGATGAAATTCTACATAATTTCGAAGGTATCGAGTCAGGAGTTTATCTTGCTGAAGATGAGAATGCGGCTGGTTCATTTATTGAGGTAAGTGAAAACCCTAAAATTCCAGAACATTGGTTTGATGAAATTGTTATTATTTCGATTGATACTTCAAAATTAGATATTTCTAAATTTGATGTTGACCCCAATGTTATTGCTCATGAGGATGAAGATTTTAGACCTTTTATATATAAGGGAATAATCCCTTCTTCTACATTTATTGATATAAAGGATTATCAATGATTAAATTAAAAACATTATTATTAGAAGACATTCTATTAGAAGGTCGTATAGAAGATTTCAATAAGAAATATGAAATGTTGCAACCGGAATTACGAAGAAGAATTATTCTAAATGACCCATCTTCAAATAAAAAGTATATAGACTGGATAGGAAAAATTGCTAGTTCAGAACCAAATACCGATATAGAAGATTTATTAAAAGATGTTAATCAATTTGATAAATATCAAGCCTCTCTTAGGGATATTTACAAATTAAAATCATATAATGATTTAAAACTTGCCTTATCAACTCGTGTAAAGAGCAATAAAGAAAAAACTCGTGAAGGGGCTAATATGATACTTGACGATGAGGAATTCCTAATTGTCGCTCCAACAACTCATGAGTCCTGTGCCTATTACGGAAATAATACGAAGTGGTGTATTGTTGCCAGTGAAAAGTGGTGGAATAATTATTACTATAAAGAAACCATTATAATATTACTGGATAAACGAGATAATCAAAAATATGCTATAACTGGAGATTCTAACGGCGATTATACCGTTTATGAAAAAAATGATAATACCATAAGTTATAGTAATATGATTGGTGATGGAGAATATCAGTGGCCTGAATACGTTCAAGAAGCCATTGAAAATTATATGTCATCAGATGATCCTGAATCAAGAAAAAATAAATATGACGCAATGTTGATAGACGAATTTGTAAAAAATGAAGGAACCGACTCAATTTGGAAATCATATGTTGATAACCTTAACCGAGAATATAAATTGGAAGATAGTGTAAGTTCACTGAATGATTTTAAAGTTATTGCTAATGGATATGGACTAGATACCGACAAACTAGATGAATTGGCTAAATCATTCGTATGGGAACAATTAATAAGTGGTGGTGACGTTGATGATTTGGGATATTTTCGAGATAATGAAGATTTAAGACGATCTTTAAATGATATGGGAAATGAACCTAAAATTAAAGATACATTAGAGCAAATCGATGTCGACTACGCTCATAATCAACGAAATATAGATGGAGTATTAGAAATTTTACAACAAGCAATTCCACCGCAAGAATATACTCGGTTGTATAACAATGGAACGATTGATGAAGAAATATTTGATGCTATAACCAAGTATAATAAAATGTTGAATTCCCAACAACAACAAATATTTGCAACATCTAAAGAATCCGTCCAGATTAGAAACATAAATGATATTATATTTGTATTAAAAAGAACCGGACATGAAAATGTCGCTGGATATTTGGAAACTTTAATAGGTATAAAAGAAAATAAAATGCGACATATTAAATTAAAATCTTTATTGTTTGAAAATATAGAAATGGATGAAGTAATGTCCAGTGATATGGTTGGCATCCACGAATTGACTTTATTCTATGATAACGCAAATTTAAATACTCAGTTAGAAGTTGATGATTTATTGGAAACTGGACATGAAGCGGCGGCTTGGGATATTATAAATAATTTTTTAAGAACCATAGGAAAACTCACCTTCTTAGAAGAGCATAAGGATATTCGAAATTATTTTTTAATATGTGAAAATGATGAAATACTGTCCAAATTAAGAAAAGAAAAGAATGATTTAATAGACGAGTGGGATAAAGAACCGGATGGATATATTAAACGTCGATTGGAAAAGAGAATTGTAGAATTAGCCGACGAAATAAAAAAGGAAAAGGAAAAATCACCGCATGAAATTGACAAGGATAAATTCATGAAACATCACTATACTGGTCATATACCATCAACTGCCTATAAACAATACAGAAAAGCGGGCGGATTAAAATGGTTGGGGGATGTCTCCCGATGGCCAGTATTATTAGATGTTGGTCAATATGGTGAATTTAAAGTTGAATTTCGACAGCGTGGTGAGAAAAACGAGTATGTTGCTTATGATGAAAGTGGGGAAATAAAAAGAGACTCCGGTGGAAATGTTATAATGATGACCGATGCAGAAAAACTGGAATCTAATCTTCCTATGCAGGATACATCAATTGCCGCCTTCATTGATAATACGCCGATAGGATTGGCATCTAATGAATTTGGAGCAGTTGGTGTATGGGTGGAAGAGCCTTACCAAAAACGAGGAATAGGCGTGGCACTATTGGAAAAACACATCGAACAAAGACCCGACGTTAAATCTGGAAAAGCAAAAATTGGACAGATGACCGATGATGGAGTTGGTATGACGAAGAAATATTATGATAATATGTCTAAAAAACATGGAACTGGATGGTTTTCAAAATCAAACGTAAAGTAATATGATTAAATTAAAATTTATATTAATTGAAAATACCGGACAAGAGATTTCAAGTTTCGAGCGACAATTACATTCTAAATATAAACAATATGTTGAGGATTTATATTTCTATTATGATGACAAAAACAAGTCTATATTTATATCCGACATATATATGAAGCCTCAATTCAAGGGAAAAGGTTGGGGAACAAAAATAATGTCTGAGATATGCCAGTTCGCCGACAATAAAAAAATGCCGGTGGCTTTAATACCGGCAACTGACAGTATAAATCCAAGTGGTCTTCGTAGATTAATTAGATTTTATAAACAATTTGGGTTTGTTGAAAATAGTGGGATGTATTTGAGAGATGAATTTGATGATATGTCCATGTATCGATTGCCAAAATGAAATTATATAAATCAATTACATTTTTTACTGATGGAATAAAATTTTTATTATGGTTTATATTTAAACATAGACCGTTGGAGTAATATGATTAAACTGAAAAATTTATTAACCGAAGAAAAAGAAGCCTTTCAAAAAGAGAAGGAAGGTAAAATTTCTTATAGAATCGATGATAAATATATATCGTCGGGTCGGGCTAAAATATGGATGTATGTTTCTGACTTTTCAAACACGAGTGGGGCATATACTCAAGACCAAGACTATGAACATATGATGGGTCAAATTGTATTGTTGGATAGGGTTCCCGTAGAAGATTTAGACAATAAAATCCCAAGAAGGCAGGGATATCTATTTGTTGATAGTATAGTTTCAAATGTGAAATCTCAAGGATATGGATATCTATTATATAAGGCAGCATTAAAATATGCCCAACAACATAAATTTAAAGGGTTGATATCAACAACCTTACATAGAAGTAACGATGCTAATAAGGTATGGGAGAAATTTAAGACTTTCTCCGATGGTAATTATGATTACGTCGATATCAAAGACTTGGGGACAAGACTAAAAGAAACTCTCAATTCTTAAAATATAATAAGTAAAATTTTATTGTTCGATTATAGTTATAATCATATGAATGAACCAATCGTTACAAAACTAAAAGATACCGAAATAACTGAAATAAAAGACTTGCAGGTAAAATTTCAGACTATCCGACTTAAGCTCGGCGACTTGCAAATTGAAAAGATGGCACTTGACAATGCCGTTGCTGCGTATATCGCCAAGGACAAACTTCTCAAGGAAGAATGGACATCCCTCCAAAAAAATGAAAAAGAGGTATTGGATAAGATATTGTCGGCATATGGTGAAGGAAACCTCTCACTTACCAACGGAACTTTCACTTCTACGGCTAAAACTACATAAGTTTTTTATATTTAATTATCGTTTCGAAATTTTGACTTATATTTATAGTTAATAGTTTCAATGTCTATTTTATTTAATAGAACAACGAATAAAATAATAACACGAAGGAAATAAAAAATATATGTCAAATTTACCAAATTTCATGAGTCCGGGGGTTTTCACCCAGCAAATCGACCAGAGCGGAGTTGCTCAAGGAGTAGCCGACATCGGGGCAGTAGTAGTTGCTCCATTTCCTAAAGGTCCTGGATTTTCACCAACAATTTGCACGAGTTTAAATGACTTACAGACCAATTTTGGAATTCCAGATGGAACGTATTATGGTCCTTATGCCGCCGCCCAATATCTCCAAGAAAAGGGGTTTGTGACGGTGTGCCGTGTTGGTGCTTTAACTGGATATCATCAGAAATATCCTCTGGTTATATGGGCAGAACAAGGAGTCTGGGAACGTGCTGGTGATATTGGAGTGTTGTCAACTGTTTCCAATGTTATAATTCCCAATGGAGTTGTTCCATCCACTATAAATTTGTCATCCCTAACCGTTTCTCCGGTTGGAACTGCAAGCGCAGTAACTGCGTCTGTAATATTTACAAATCAACCAGTGAGCGTAACCCTTGTAAGTGGACAAGGAACTGGTCAGGTTGGGATTACTAACAACAGTGGAAGTAATGTCTATGCCGGAACGACTATTGCCGGAACAATTCTAAGTTCATCATTTCAGTTTAAGGGAGTATTGCAAATTTCCGCTTCGGCAACGACTTCAAGTGTATTGAGCCAGATATTGTTCAATTCTTATAACCAATTTACTGGAAAATTAATCGGTGCTGATAATACAGCAAACGTAGAATTTATATCGTCTACGTTTACTGATGGAGAACCTTATATCGTATCATCATCAATTACTCAGAGTTTAAATAGTTGTGGAGTTGGTTCATTTTCATTAAATGGATGGTTGAGTGGTTCGCTTGGCTATTTTGATGGGAAGTTTACGTCTGGAAATTTGACATATAATACATGCTCAAATCAGTGGGTCAATAACGGAACAAATGCGATGGTGTTGGCAGTATTGGCCGATACTCAATGGGGCGGAATTAACAATAACTTAGAAGCCCCTGGATTTTTGGGTTCTTCTGCATCATATCACGACTTGACTGGTGGCACGTTTGGACCAAGTGGTTCAAACCAAATCATCAATGAATTTGACTTATACTTAAGTTCTTCGTTGGGAAGTGGATATGGAGTTTATAATTTCTCATTGGATGAAAGCGACCCGCATTACATTACAAGTGTATTTGGAAATGACCCAACCGCAGGAAATCCGGCTACTTATGCGGCTGGAACTAAAATTGAAGCGGCTTATCTCTACAATCTATATCCCGACAGTATTGCATCTGTAATTGCAAATCCAACAAATTGGAAAGTTAGCATAAATGCAATTCCGTCTGGCTCGTTTTTAAACGAACCGTTAAGTTTTGTTGACGCATATTCACTTGCTCCGACGACTGGAGACTCCCAATTTGCATTGACAAATGCTTATACTCCTTGGGTGGTTTCACAGAAGATTTCGCCGTGGAACAACGGAACTCCGACCCGTTTTAATTTGTTTCAAGTTGCTACGTTGTCGGACGGGACGTATGCCAATACGTCTTATAAGATTCAAATTTCAAATGTTAAATTGGCAGGAACTGTTCAGGGAAGTGACTGGGGAACGTTTAATTTGACAGTTAGAAATTTCTCAGACACGGATAGAAAGCCTGTAGTTTTGGAGCAATTTAATAACTTAACGTTAGACCCAACTTCTCCTAATTTCATAAGCAGAATAATCGGAGACCAATACGAATATATCAACTCAAATGGAAAAGTTACTCAGTTTGGAAATTACTCCAATAACAGTAAATATATCCGAATAATTATATCCGATGTTAATTATCCAGTGAATGCGGTTCCGTTTGGTTTTACTGCACTTTCCACTCCGATTGACGGGGCTATGGGTTATTGGGTTGCTCCAGTTGCCTACACAAAAGCATCCGTCTATGGATTATTTCCTGGTAAGTATCCATCCGGAATAGACTTCAATGGTGCTCCAACAGGAGCCGACTCGGAATTGGTTGGATTATATCCTACTTCTTCAGTTGGCGGAGTATCATACAATGATAACTTACAATATTTTGCACCGTTGCCATTGGGTTCTACGGCTGGACAAAACATTGCATTCGCATTGGATGACAATACTATAAATAACGGAGTATCATCCGGCTCTTATATAAGTGGAAGCAATGCAGTTCCTTCTACTTATGACGCTGTAAATGAAACTACATATGTAAAAATGAGAAATTTCGTATTTGGTTTTCAAGGTGGATTTGATGGACAATCACCGGCTATTCCAGTTAATGTGGGAGACGCCATTGTTGCTGGAAACACTCAAGGATTAAACTGTGCAAATAGCACCACGGCTGGTTCTGTTGCCTACAGTCAATGTATTGGCGCACTTGGAAATGCCGACCAATTTGATATCAATTTGATTTCAACTCCGGGAGTAATCTATTCCTTACATTCTTATGTAACCAGCTTGGTAATCGACATGTGTGAACGTGTTAGAAATGGTGATTGTTTCTATGTGGCTGATTTATATGAAGATGGTGGAAATCCGGCAACTGGTCAAGTCGACGAAGTTATCGGATTGGCTGCTCAATTGGACACTAGCTATGCTGCGGCATATTATCCATGGATTAAAATCCTCGATACTAATATCAATCAAATCGTAACAATTCCGCCGTCAGTTGTCATGCCATCCATATATGCTGCGAACGACAACATTGCTGGTGAATGGTGGGCCCCTGCCGGATTAAACCGTGGTGGAATTCCATCGGCTGTATCAGTCACTGACCGAGCAACCCAATCTGAGCGTGACTCGCTATACGAAGGAAAAGTAAATCCTATTGTAGCATTCCCAGGACAGGGTATCGTAGTGTGGGGACAAAAGACGCTTCAAGTTGAAGATAGTGCACTGAATAGAATTAACGTTCAACGATTGTTGATTGCTATTAAGAAATATATCGCAAGCATATCGAAGTATTTGGTGTTCGAACAAAACACGGCATCAACTCGTAATAAGTTCTTGTCCATTGTGAACCCATATTTGGAAAGTGTTCAGCAACGTAGTGGATTATATGCATTCCAAGTAATTATGGATGATACTAATAATACATCAGATGTAATTGACCAGAATGTTTTAATTGGACAGATTGCAATTCAACCAACAAGAACTGCTGAAAATATATACCTGCCATTCACAGTAATGAGCACGGGTGCAAGTTTCTAATAATTAAAAACTCAAAAATAAACCCCTCAAATCGAGGGGTTTATTTTTATTTTAAAATAAGTTGTATGTTTCTACTTTAGTGATATATTTATGAGTATGAACAATAACATCTGGAGTATTATATGACCGACCGAGGATTAAAAATACGAGAAACTTTCCGTAAAAAATACGGCGTAGACCATCCATCGCAACTTCCATCTGTTAAAGAAAAGATAAAACAAAAAAGATTGAGTGGTTCGTATGAAAATATGGTATCAAAGATAAAACAGACGAATATACTACGGCATGGGAGTGAAAATTATAACAATAAAGAAAAAGGAAAAAAAACTAAATTGGAAAAATATGGGGACGAAAATTATAATAATCGAGAAAAAATGATACAAACAACAATTGACAAATACGGTAGTAAAGTATCTCCTAAATCACTTAAATCAATAATTCGACGAAGTAATAGTGGGGAGGTGGGATTCAAATCTTTAAAATATAAAGAGTTTTTAGAAAGTGAAAATGTATCAAATGTATCTCAAATTCAAGCAGTTAAAGATAAAAACAAATTAGCAATACGAGATAAAGTCATTAAACATTTATTCTTTGGAAATAGATTAAAAAATATCGTTACTCCATTATTTTCCGAAAATGAATATATTGATAGTGAATATAACACCTTATATAAATTTAAATGTAATACATGCAATACTGAATTTGAAGATATATTATATTCCGGAAATATTCCACGTTGTTTAACATGCTTTCCCTTAAATAGATTTAAATCTGCTATGGAAGATGAGATATTGGAATATTTACATTCATACAATATAACCACGAAACATCATGACCGAACTATACTGGTCGGAAATGAGATTGATATTCTAATATCAGAATTTAAATTGGGAATAGAATATGATGGTATATATTGGCATTCAGAATTATCGGGAAAACCTAAAAATTATCATATAACTAAAACGGAAGAAGCATCTAAAAAAGGAATAGAATTACTACATATATGGGATTGGGAGTGGTTAAATAAAAAAGAAATAGTTAAGGGAATTATTCTCAGTAAAATACATAAAAATAAATTTATATATGCCGGAAAATGCGAAATACGAGAAATAAGTAATATTGTAAAATCCGAGTTTATAACTGATAATCATATTCAAGGAGATGATAAAAGCTCAATTAGAATTGGATTATATTATAATGATGAATTGGTATCCGTTATGACATTCTCAAAGTCGAGATTTGATAAAAAATATCAATATGAATTATCTAGATTATGCACTAAAATAGGAATATCGGTGATTGGTGGAGCATCTAAATTATTTACATATTTCATTAGAACATATTCTCCACGTTCTATCGTATCATATTGCGATAGACGTTATTTTACTGGAAAATCATATAGTAAGATGGGAATGTCTCTAAATGCAATTACGCCAATAAGTTATCATTATTTCCATAATAATAAAGGAATACCACTTAATAGATTACAATTCCAAAAACATAAGTTGAAGGATAAATTATCAACATTTGACCCATCATTAACTGAATGGGAGAATATGCAACTAAATGGCTATAATAGAATATGGGACTGTGGGATGTTAAAATATACATGGAATAATCCTAATATTACTTAATTTAAACTATATTTATACTGTATATGTCAGACAATCAATATTTAGATAATTTAAAAGGTTCCCCGTATATAAATGAGTCGGGAATGGATTATCTTAAAAAGATAAAAACTGCGGGTTCCAATTTTATTAACAAGTTTAGAGGCAGTCCAGCAGCGGCTCCCACACAACTAAATACATCGGGACTAACCCCTCAAGAAAATGATTTTGTTAAGATTGTTGAGACCGTATGTGATATATTGGTTGATAAAATAAATAAAGATTTAAAAGTTAACCATGATATAGATGAAACGCCAACGGAACCAAACCAGCCGAAACCAACTCCATCTATAGATATTGATAAAAACTACAGAGCATCAATGACCGGTAATAAGACATCAATAACCGAAAAAGTGGATATTGATGACATGGAAACTTCCGATGGAAAATCAACCACTAAACTTTACGTTGCCGATACCGAAGATAAAGCCGGTGGCTGGTTAAATTGGTTCCGTGGACAATATAGAAAATCAGTTAAATTCGGGATAAGTTTTACTAAAGAGGCAGAATCTAAAACGTTAAAAATGTCCAATGGAAAAATTAAAAGAATAAGTGTTAAATGGGCAAATAACAACCACGAAAATAAAATTTTAGTTGAATATGAGGACGTATCAAATGAAGACTATATAAAGCAAAATGATAAAAATATTAAATTTGGAACATCGCCCGATAAATTTCAAGGATTTAAAGCGGCTCCAACATCTCCCATATCCGAAACAGAGGGCAATCAACCAGAAAATAAAACACGCAGTGAAATAATACTTTTCAAATTTTATGATGACCAATTAAATCCGAAAAGCCCATCGTTCGATGCGTCAAATCCTCCGACTATAGGACTATTGCTACATCAAGCAAATCGATATAGTAAAATAATTGATAAAATATTGAAAGATAAAAGATTGGAAGCCAAGAGTCCAAAATTAATATCTGCACTGTATCACGTGATACAGCAAAAGTGGAAAGAATTTAAAGGACATAAAGTTAATCCATCAGATGTTAATTTTAAACTTGATAGTAAGGGAAATATTAAATACACCGGGATTGATGGAGAATTACATACTATTAATCCAGCAATTATAGAGTCAATCGTTCTTGGAGGAGAAGAGTCTACCTCTGCCGACTTTATAAACACCGGCTTAAGTTTTACCGACTTTATTGAGAAACTTAAATCCACCGGATTTAAGGCGGAATACTTGAAAAGTGAGGATGCTAAAAAAATATTTAATGGGGACATTTCTGGGTCTGAAAATCCTAACATTGCAGATGCCGTCAAGGCACTGACTACATTGGGATGGTCAAATGAAAAAGCAACCAACACAATTAAAGGAGTGGTAAGTGTTATTGGAAATGATAAGGCAACTGATTTATATGTTCAGAAGGCACTTGCTCCAAATAAGAAACCAACCCCAACTCCCTCAACCGCCGCAGCAACTCCTACAGCTACCAGTCCTACTCCGTTGGGAAATGCAATTAAATCACAAGTAGGGTGGAAAGAAAAGTATCCTCATTGGGCAATGGCTGCTTCGTCAGCATTGAAGCGTGGAGTTGATGAGAGCAGTATTAAAGCACTAATTAAAAAATTACTAAAACATTCTAGTCCAGAACAAAAAATTAATAATAAATATATTCAAGATAAATTTGATAAATTAACATCACAAAATATAAAAGAATATAAACTAAGAAACATTATTAATCAGTAATTATTTTTATTTAACTATTAGTAGTATATCAGAATATAAATACTCTGTCAAGTTATTTTACTTTTTTATGTCAAATAATATAAATAACCTGTCAAGTTTTATTATTTATTGATAGTTATAATATATGACTAATAAACCATCAAAATCTGATATAGCCCAATTAACCGAATCAGAATACGAATTAAAACTAAAAATGTTACATCAGAAAGCAACTAAAAAATATTACCAAAATAACAAAGAAATAATTAAAAAAAAGAATAAAGCATATTACGATGCAAATAAACCAAAAAGGAAAATTAGAGACCAGAAATATAGAATTCAGAACAAGGATAAAATATCAATTGATAATAGTGAATATTATAAAAATAATAAATTAGATATAAAGGATTCTAAAAGATCGTGGTATATAAAAAATAAAGATAAAATTAATAGTTTACACAGAGATTATTATGATAAGAATAAAGAAACTATAAACGGATATGTTAGAACATATAAAAGGCGATTTTATCATTGGGGTAAAAGTGCGGAACGGCGAAATATACCATTTACATTAACTATCGAATACATTGAATCACTACCGTTGATTTGTCATTATACAGGCGTTCCACTAACATTAGAACATAAAAAGGAAAACACGATATCATTAGAACGTATAGACTCTGATAAAGGGTATACAATAGAGAATGTTGTATTATGTTGTGCGTTTATTAATAAAATGAAATCCAATTTGGGGTATAATCAGTTTATTTCTGCATGTCGAAATATTGTAACATATCACGATAGTAAACATTAAAACATCAGCAAATCGAGTTATTTTAAGTTTCTGGAAATAATAAACATAATTATTGAATTATTATAAACTGTTACATTTCAACTAGTTACACAGAATTATTTTAAGAAGATATTGAAAGTTCATATAATAAGTAGACTGCTTTCAAGTTTTATGTTATTTTCATGACTATGAATAAAATCAGATTAAATGAATCTAATAATTTAACCAATGAACAGGTTATGGAGAGAAATGTTATCAAATGTCCTTATTGTGGATTTTTAATACGTTTCTATAAGGGATGGGTTGGGATGTTACATCAATGTGAAAATTCCAATTGTTCTAAAAAATTTCTATTATATACTTCAGTTGAAGATTTAAACGATATTAAAGAACTGGCCAATCTTCAAATATTAAAACACGATACCTCATGTGAAATTTATAATCAAATTATTACCAATGATGATTACGAAGATATATTAAAAACTTCTAATATTATAAAAGAACAGCGGTCTTACAACAAGATAGGTGGCATAATCGGAGATTATGACTATTATTATATTATAATAGACCATAATAACAAATATAAAATAATATTCAAAGAAAAACGAGGAGAAGTAATAAAATATTCAAATGCCGAACTTACTATAGAACAATTTAAATCATTGACATAAATATGAATAAAACTAAACTTATAAATTATACTTGTCATAGTGGTGGTTGTGCCGGTGCTGATATGACATGGGAAAATGAAGGTAATAAATACGGCGTTAAAACTGTAGCATATTCCTTTTACAATCACGTTCAAGATTCCACCAACCAAAAAATATTAACTGTTGATGAATTAAATGAAGGATTTAAAAATGTAATGATTGCCGCAAAAACGTTAAAATTATCACCGGAAACTCAAGGTAATTATACTAAAAATCTTCTAGCAAGGAATTGGTTTCAAGTTAAGAATTCCGATGCTATATTCGCCATAAGTAAAAAAATTTAAAGATATAAATAAAACGATAGTAGATGGAGGAACAGGATGGGCAATTCAAATGGCAGTAGATAATAATAAACCTATATTCACATTTGACCAACCATCGGGAATGTGGTATAATTATGAATATACAACTAATAAATTTGAATCTATTGGAGATTTAATACCGAAATTAACTTATAATTTTGCCGGTATAGGAACTCGTGATATAAGTGAAAATGGTATAAATGCAATTAAACAGATATTATATCTAAATCGATAATATTATGTTGAATAGTTACACTCAAATCTTACTTCAAATCCATGGTTATAGCGGAACATTGTCTATTTGGAAAGATGTCGACTCATATGCGAATTTGGAATATGCATTGGATGATATGAAAAAAAGAAAAGACTCATTTCCCAATGAACGATTTAGAATAATAAAACGCACAGTTAAAGAGGAAAAAATATGAATGAAACAAATAAAATATATCTTGATTTAGATGGTGTCCTAGTAAATTTTGATAAAGGTTACAAAAAATTATCAAATGATATTTCACTTGGGGAATATGCCAAATTATATGGTAAGCAACCTGCAAAAGAAATATTTTTTAATGCCGGTCCTAAATTCTGGGAAGATTTGGAATGGATAAGTGGCGGTAAGGAACTGTTTAATGTTACATCTGATTTATTTAAACAGGTCTTTATATTATCTTCAACGGGAACTTCGGACGAATTGAAATCGAAAGTTGTCGAGACTGGTAAAAGAAATTGGCTTAAGACTCATATTCCATCAATTCCATCGGAAAACATATTTGTAGTTAGAGGAAGACATCGTAAACAGGAACATTCCACTCCTAATTCAATATTAGTAGATGATATGGTGGATACGGTTAATAGTTGGAATAGTCTTGGAGGAATAGGAATACTTCACAATTCGGACAATTATCAAGAAACAATAGAGGAACTCAAGTTGTTGTCTCTCATTAAACAAGTAAAATTATGATATCTACTAGAACTCAATGATATTTATATGAATATGGATAATGACACTCAAAAACTAATAGATGAGAGTTAACCTAAATATAGAAAGACTTTACTCTTCCTATGTTTATGTCTAAGAAAATGTGAAGGTTTAATTTCACTCAAAAGATGCCGATAACTCAACGTCGGGTTCTTTTTAAACCAATCGAACATACCTTTCCAGTCTGTAATATTACTATAATCTAACTCTTCCTTCCATCGGTTCATTAGATTAATATTCCATTCGGGAAAAATAATTTTAGTGTTTCTTGGTAAATTGTTTGTTATAAAAATGTTGGTGAATAAATAAGTTCTTCTCCCAATTTCAATGGCCGCAGCAATGCTATCAACTTCATTCTCATTTAATATACATCCAACAAAAGAACTATAAGCAGCGGCAATATCATAAATTTTAATATTGTTTAAATTACAATGCTTTTTTAAATTATTAATAAATTTAGTTCTTAGCCAGTCATTGTTAATTGTTTTATTAAATACTTTTCCTTTTTTATTATCTTTTGATTGTATCTCTAGTTTCTCAATTCCAACCGATTCGACTTTATAATATTCGCAGAGTTTGATAATTGATTTGACCATTTGAAAATTCTCGTAATGTTTCTTATTCTTGGTCTTTTTATTTAACTCTTTTAAATTAAATATTTGCTTATGAATTACTTCTTGTTTACTGTTTTTATCGAACCCAGATACAACAAGACCAATAGAATTGGGGTTCATATCTAATGACAATATTATATTTTTAATAGGAATATATGATTGTTTGGCTAATTTATTCTCGTCGATTGATAAAATGATATGAGTTCTTGTTAACTTATATGTGATAGCCATTTTATAATTTGTCGCTAACCCCTCAATTTTAGTTAACATTTCTAATTGTTTTTTAGAAGCACAGAATTCCAATTTAATTTTAATTCTTCGACTAGGACAGAAATAAATTGTATTATTTTTAATGTCTGTTTTAAATTTACGATTGCCATACTTCTCATTAGATCTGCCTATACAATATATGTTTGGATTCCTAAGCGATTTCCATTCGTCGGTAGTAATTTGTTTTTTATTTAACTTAATGAGATTCTTCTTACCGCCAAAAACAATTTTGGGAATTTTTAATTCTTTCTGAGAGTTTTTAAGTTGTTCGGCATCTAATGATGCCCACTCAACAAAAGAAGCATCTAAACCGTGTTGGATATTAGACTTAATATATTTCTGAGTCTCGGTCAATGATTTCCCATCTACCAACAAATTATAAGCGATTCTTTTTAATTTAGAATACGAATTAATATATGAATTTACATCATATTCATTCTTTATTTTCAATTTTAGGCTTATCATATCAATTGTCTATAGATATAACTATATGTGACTTTGAGTAAAATCGATTTTATTTTCAATTATTTTTAGTTGTAAATTGAATTGTATATTACAGAAAGTTAATGCTATTTATCTAATAGCAATTAAGACATTTCTAATTATGCCAACTATAAACCATATCGACGTAGATACGCAGAATTTAATAACCGAGACTATTTCAAAGGTTATAGCCGAACAATCAAATTTAATCCAAGAAGGAAGCCGACCTCAAGAGTTTGATATCTGCCCACATTGTAAGGATGAAATATATGAAAAACATACCTTCTCCGAAGACGGCGGGAAAACATTTAAACATAGCGATTGTGGTAATGTAATTGAATATCCAGAAACTGGTGATAAAATTCCAAATTGGTTGCAATCATCAGTTAACCAAAATAAATTAAAAGAGTCGGACACAATTGACGGACATCTTCCTATATCTGGAGAAGAAAAATATTCAACACAAGAACCCGGTGGTCAAATGGCAGCAGTTAATTTAGAAGAACATCAAACTGAGTCAAACGAAGAACTCTTGGTGAATTCAATGGATACTCAGAAAATGTTTGATGGTCAAGTAAGAGTTATAAATCTTTCAAATCTTCCATTAAAATTTAGCATATTGAAAATAAATGTTGATACTGCGGATGCTTTTATTATAAAAGTCCAAAACTCCTAACCAAATGAGTAAAGTAGTAATATATCACAATAGCCTTTGTCCTGATATATGGGATGAGTATTATCAATTAACCCCCGAAATTCGGCTGACCCTCCTAAAAATCGCAAAAGAATTTTATAAGAAAACAAAATTTGAAGCTCCTATTCTGGACATATATTTTATGGGGTCACTGGCATCCTTCAACTGGAATGCCGAAAGTGACATTGATGTTCATGTCGTGATTGATTTGGAAAATTTAAAAATGCCGACCGAAACTGCGGAAAAAATGGCAAAATTGGTTGGTTCCCAGTGGAATTCCGAACATGAAATTATAATAAAAAAACACAAGGTTGAAATGAATATTCAGAGTATTACTGCTGAAAAACCTTATGTCAATGGAATTTATTCATTAATTAAAAACCAATGGATAAAAAGACCATCCAAGCAAAATTCAAATTCCATCAATACTCCTAATATACAAGTTAAATATAATGGGATGAAAAAATATATACTTGATACAATCACAACTCAAGACCTTGAAAAATTAAAAGAGGTCAAGGATTATCTGGACGCATTCCGCCAATATGGGCTGGATAATGGTGGCGAATTAAGCGTTGAAAATATAACGTATAAACTATTACGAACCAAAGGAATAATTCAAAAATTAAAAGATGCCATAACTAATTTACATGATAAACAATTGAGTATTGATGAAAATATTAATGTAGGAATATCCGCACACGACATTGAAACTTTAAATCGAGGAGTAGATTTAGATGATGCCATGTTAATACCTAATTTTAAAATCAAAGATTTATCTTTATCTAAGAATGGATTGTCAAAGGCATTGATAGATATTAAAAAAGGAGCCAAAAGTAAAACTGACGCACCTATAGAAGTGATGTTTAATATAGAAAATAAGCAATTTATTGTTACTGATGGTTATCATAGGGTAGTCGAATATTTGTTGAAAAAAAAGAATACCATATCCATAAAAGTATGGTCCACTACGTATTCCGATTATTATTCTAATATATATCCGGACGATTTGTTTAGAGGAAAACTAAATGAGGCAAATAGTAATTCAATTGAAATAGAATCCAAAGCTAAAACCAAACATTTCAATGTTAAATTTGGAGAGTTGGGACTGTCAAAAAACACTGCTAAAATATTATTAAACGGTGAATGGTTTGCCAACTCATATCAACTACCCGTTGGATTCGGAACTGGGAATTTAAAAGAGGGAGAGTGGATTTTAAATCGACATGAGGGAGCATTTCGATTAAAACTTCCAGAATGGAAAACATCATATCCGACATTGCGGGGGCTGTTGGATGATTTAGAGCAGTGGTATGTTCAATCCGACATAAAAGAAGTAACTCAATCTGATATTAATTCAAAATTACCGTCGTATGCTTCTACAGATTTAAAACAACTATCTTTACAAAATTTAAAAGCACTCAGAGATAAAGCAGTCAGAATTGCCACTGATAAAAAATTAAAGATAGAAGACCCTTATGGTTCTAGAGTGCAAGCAACGAAGGATTTTGTTTTATATCGAGATGAAATAAAGAGAAGACTTGAAATTATTAATAGACCAATCAATGAAGCTGTTGATGTTGAATATAACGCTCATGTTGATTTTTTGGAACGTAAAGACCAATCGTTATATGAGATTGCCACTTTTTTAAAAACTCACGCAACCGGAAATATTCCATGGAAAACAATCTCGGCAACTTTATTAAAAAAGACATGGTTATTATTTGGAAAATATAATAAAGTAAATGAAAATGCCATTGATAAAATAGCCGACCAGTTATTAACAAATATAGCTAGATTAACATTAGCAAATGAATTTACGGGACATTCCGAAAATTATCATTTAAGAGAAGAAATAGATGAAATGTGGGATATACAATTTACCGATGAAGAATGGGAAGAGGTATGTAATAGATTTGAAGATAAGAACGGAAGAGCTTATATAAGCGATTGTGGTATAAAACCGTTGCAGAATATATATTCTTTAATATTCAATGCAGAAACCCCAGAAGCAAAATTATATGCTTGTGATAAAGCATTAAATGTAGTTCATCAGAGAAATGATTTGGCAGCAATGTTTGTTGAAGGAGGACAGACTACATTAACTCAAATAGCAAATCAAGGAGGATATAATGCCGGATATGAATATGGACAGATGAATAGAGAATTTAGAGAATCATTAATAAATGAAGCAATAACACATCCACAATCACCAGAGTTTAAAAAATGGTTTGGTAATAGTAAGGTAGTAGATAAACATGGGAATCCCTCAGTAGTGTATCATGGAACTAATCAACCAATTTCAGCGTTTAGTAAAAAAAGATTGGGAATATCCACCCAATCTCAAAGTTCTAAGAAAGCATATTTTTTTACTGATAGCTCTGAAGTTGCTGCTGAATATGCAGCTAAAGCAGGAAGAACTGTCCGGTCAGGAATTTCTGATTACGAGAAAAAGATAAAAGAATTACAAAAAAAGGTAGAGAGGTTGGCAGCTCATGCCCAAGCAACCGGAAACTGGACGCCATACGAAAAAGCAATGGAAGAATATGAAAATTACGATATCGGAACATCACGGGAAGATGACGAGACCGGACAAAATATACTCCCAGTATTTCTTAAAATAGAAAATCCTTTAGTTTATGATTTTGAAGGGAAGGCTGATTTTAATAATAAAACGGCAGGGTTAATTGATGGTGCAGTAAAAAATGGAAATGATGGATTAATATTAAAAAATGTAAATGACCCATTACCTTTATCGACTCATTATATCGTATTTAAACCTACTCAAATAAAATCTGCAATCGGTAACGTTGGAACATATAGTCATAAACATTCTAGTATAGTTAAAGAAGGAATTAAGAAATCATTACCGTGGAATATAGACTATACAAAATTACAAGTTGAAACATTTGCATCAAATCCATATTGGATATCGCCTAATAATAAAGTATACGATGCTGGTGAAAGTCATTCATGGTTTGCAAAAGAATATTTATATCCTGACTTAGACTATGTTCCTGCAAGAGAAGAGGCACTGAAAAATGGCTGGATAAGATTGAGAACCCATCCAACTCAAGGAATATTGGAAGTAGAAGGATTGAAGCTAAATTTAGAACAGAAGAAAATAATAAGAGAATTATCTAAATTACAGAATTTGAAGCCAGTTGCAGCCAATAAGTTTAAACATATGGATGAAGGATTTGGTGGCAATCCAGAGACTGATGCGGCATATGTTAAAGATGCTAGATGGACTGTAAAATATAAGAGTGCCGATAAAACTCCTTTGATGAAAGAAAGTAAAAAATAATATACAAATTCTATTTATCAATATATTTATATATAAGACCGAACAATCAATATATAAAATTATGCCAGATTTATTAACTAACCAGGAAATATTCAGTAGCCAATTCGAAACAAAAACAAAAAATCGTTTTATCATGTATATTGATGGAATACCATCATATGTGATTAAGAAATGTGATAGACCGAAATGGAAACAAGACCGTAAGACGATTGATTATATCAATCTCCAATGGTTCTATAAGGGCAAAACCACATGGGAAGAAATTTCCATTGAACTTTATGACCCAATTGTTCCTTCTGCTGCACAAGCTGCATTTGAATGGTTCAGGTTGGCTCACGAATCGGTCACTGGAAGAGATGGATATGCAGATTTCTACAAAAAAGATATTACTATTAACGTATTAGGCCCTGTTGGAGACAAGGTAGAAGAATGGACACTTAAAGGTGCTTTCCCAACTTCATTTGATGGCGGAACGCTTGAATGGACTGACAGCGGCGAACCTCTTACTATTAATTTAAATTTGTCGTATGATTATGCAATTTTACAGTATTAATTCATACGTCAGTATAAACCACTCACTTATTAAATCCCACTTAATTGTGGGATTTTTTATATAATTAATTGACATTTTACTCCGTTGATATATACTTATATATGTGAATGTTAAAAATACAGAACAAATATTAGAAATTATAAAAAACAATAAAAGCAATTATTGGAAGATTTTAAAATACAACCACCTCGAAATTTATAATGAAGTCTTAAAATTGAGCGGTAATAAATTTTCAGAAAAACTATATAAATATTTATATAATAAATCCGGAAGTTGTTTAGAATGTCATAAACCAACTAATTTCGTTGACATTAACATGGGATATCGTGAATTTTGTTCGTTAAATTGCTTAAATAAAAGCAATCTTATTAGGGATAGAATAATTAAAACGTATAGAGAAAAATATGGAGTTGACAATATAAGTCAATTAGAAATTATAAAAGATAAAAAGAAGAATACCACCTTGAAAAATTTCGGTGTTCCGTCTGGAGTGCTAACTCCCGCAGCAATTGGAAATCGCTGCCGGAAATGGAAGGAATATTTTAATTCTGATAAAGATGTTATATTAAAAAATTTAAATATAGGAAAACGAAAGGCATTTATCGACGATTGTATGTCCGGAGACCGGTTCGATGGAAAATTAACTCCGATGTTTAATGTTGATTCATTTACTAATATTAAAGATGAAACTCTAAAATTTAGATGTAATAAATGCAATTCTCAATTCACCCATCATTTACAGTGGGGAACTATTCCTACATGTAGGATTTGTAATCCAACTTCAAAATTTGAGCAATCTGTCTATGAATTTGTAATGTCAACTCTCAAATTAGATAGTAGCCAAATAAAACGAAATATAATAAATATCATACCGTATAAAGAACTCGACATCTATATTCACGCCTTAAATATTGCGATTGAATGTAATGGGTTATATTGGCATTCAAATAAAAGAAAGAGCAAGACATATCATCTAAATAAAACAAAGGCGTGTGAAAAGCGAGGAATTAAACTTATTCATATATTTGAAGATGAGTGGAATAGTCCAGAATTTAAATTATTGACATCTGAGTGGTTACGTGGTAAACTTCCAATTAATTATAATGAGTATTATGTATCATTAAATAATACTTTAATATTAAATAGACGAATATATAATAAATGTTATATCCCTCCCAATTATGAACTTATATCGGAAGATATGCCAAAATTATTACCTACGAATGTATGGGATTGTGGGACTTTAAATTTAAAACTGAAATTATGTTAAATAAAGAACAAGTAATCGAAATCATAAAGAACTCAAAAAGTTCTTATCCTCAAATATTAAGAGCACGTCATAAAGAAACATATGATGTGATTAATAAATTTTATGAGGATGGTCGTTTCTCAGAAAAGGTATATCGATGGCTAAATTCCGATAGAATAGTAGGTAGGTGTAAAGAATGTAGTTCGATTACTAAATTCATGGATATTGACAATGGATATAGAGAATATTGTTCGGCTAAATGTGCCAATCAATCAAGTGCTAGTATTAGAAGTGTAACTCTCAGAGAGACAAATGCCAGAAAGCATTATGATTATTACGAGAAAATTGATTGTGTTGTCTGTGGAAAAGAGTTTGAGGCATTAAAATATAGAGAACAAAAATGTTGTTCAGGAAAATGTTCGGGTATATATGTTTCTAAAATACCAAATAGGATTGAAAAGATTAAAGCAACAAAATTGGAGAGATATGGAGCGGCAACTTATGTTAATCCGGACAAAGCACGAGTAACGTGCTTGGAAAGATATGGAGTCGACAATCCATCAAAATCAGAAATTATAAAAAACAGAATAAAAAGTATGAATTTAAAAACTTATGGAGTTGAATGGACTTTCCAATCTCCCATTATCAAGGAAAAAATTAAATTAACCAATTTGGAACGATATGGCGCAGAGAATCCTTCACAATCATCCGAGATACGAGAACTAATAAAATCTACTTTTAATAAACATTATGGGGTTGATAATGTCTTCCAGCATAAAGAAACTATGGATAAAATATATGAAAGAAATATGATAAAATATGGAGCTAAAATACCGGTTAATGGAGTAGAATTGAAGGCTAAAATGCTAAAGACATTTAGGAAAACTATTTATTCATCCATTATAAACAGATTAAATGAAAAATGTGGAAATGATATAACGCCGTTATTTACTTTAGATGAATATATTAATACATACCGAGATAATAAATACAAATTTAAATGTAAAAAATGTAATATAGAATTTCTAGACCATATTGATGGTGGTCATTTTCCGAGATGTTTAATTTGTAATCCTTTTATTGCCGGATTTAGTTTGGATGAACGAGATATTAGTGACTATGTTAAATCACTAGTAGGAGACGATAAAGTTATAGAGAATAGTCGGAGTATAATTGGAGGACTTGAACTTGATATTTATATTCCATCAAAAAATATTGCTATTGAATATAATGGTTTATTTTGGCACAGTGAACATAAGGGTGGGAAAGACCGAAAATATCATTTAAATAAATTAGAATTATGCACCCAGAAAGGGATACGTCTTATTCATATATTTGAAGATGAGTGGAGATATAAGAAAGAAATAGTTAAGAATAAGTTGAAACATATTTTATCAGAAAATACCAGTGAGAAAAGTATATATGCTCGAAAATGTGAAATTAAAGTTATAGATGATTGTAAAGAATTATTAGACACTACTCATATACAGGGAAATAGTCCTTCTTCTATTAAGATTGGAGCATTTTATAATAATGAACTAGTTGCCGCAATGACGTTTGGAAATAGACGAGTGGCAATGGGTAAAAAAACAAGTGGGGTTGGAGAATATGAATTATTAAGATTTTCAACATCTAAAAGAGTGGTCGGAATATCTGGAAAATTATTATCATATTTTATAACTAATTATAACCCAACAAAAATCATCACATATGCCGACAGACGTTGGAGTATTGGTAACTTATATGAGAAAATAGGATTTACATTTATCCATAATTCCGTCCCAAACTATTGGTATTTTAAAGTTGGTGAGGATAGACGCTGGCATCGATTTAATTTCAGAAAAGACCAATTACCCAAAAAACTTCCTATATTTGACCCCTCATTAACTGAATGGGAAAATATGCAATTAAACGGGTATGATAGGATTTGGGATTGTGGAAATATGAAATTTGAATGGAATAAAAGTTAAAAAATTTAATAATTTTTCTTGACTATATTTTCAGTTTGTGATATATGTATTATTGTCATTGCTACTTGTGTAGGATGGCATAAACAAAATAAACTAATAGATAAAAAATATTATTATGAATACTGCAAATAAATTAACACGTTACAACAACAATCCATCACTTTTTTCCAATCGTGATGAATTTCTAACTCCATTCAGTCATATGTTTGATGAACTTTTCAATTCTGGATTTCCGGATTTGTTTAATGATTTTGGCATTGATTTTTATGGAAAAAATACCTATCCCAAAGTTGATATTAAAGACACTGAAACTACAACTGTGATTGAGGCGGAAATTCCGGGTTTAAATAAGGATCAAGTTTCCGTCGAGATTAAAGATGGTGTTTTGAGTATTCGGGGAGAAAAACAAGAAAAAACGGATAATTCCACTGGTTCTCGGTATATTCACAAAGAATTAAAAAAATCTTCTTTTAGCCGAAGTTTTTCAATCGGAGAAAACTATAATAAAGACACTATTGATGCCAAATTTAACAACGGAATTCTTGAAGTTACATTGACAAAAATAATTCCGACTCCAAAAAAGGAAGAAATTAAAAAAATTCCCATTAAATAATAAAATATGATAACATATAAAGCACCATTAATTTGGTGCTTTTTTATTTGTGTTTATCATATGTCGTTTATATTTATATTTAACGATTTATGAGTGACTCTACATTTATTCCTTTGTCTCAAGATGCTAATTCTATAGCAAGGCTAATTCATACATTGAAAGAAGGAACGAGTATATTCTTCTCATTTGATAATAATACCGGACATAGTTTCGATTGGATAGCAGTTGAATGCCAGCATTCCGGCGCAGAAATAACATATTATGTGAATGGCACAGGAACTGACGTGAAGGAATTAGAAGATGAGACTGATATTGATAGATTAGCCGAAGATATTGCACATGGGGGATATCATTTTTATATTGTTCAACCAATTGAAGGATATAAGAAATTCCGTGACCCATACGAAGACGACCAAGCGATTGGAAGTTACGAAGTTAATGGGGCAGACCCAGTAGAACCACAGTTTGAAAATTTAAATACAAAACCTATGAAAATAAAACAACAACTTTTAGAGTCCCTTATCCGTGTGTGTGCCAAAGAAGTATTGTCACAATTAACCGAAGGCAAAAAGGCAAAAAAATGCAAATGTGGAACCGAGTTAATTCTTGGTGCTAACCAATGTAAAAAATGTTTAGAGGAAGCAGGACTAACTAGTGAAGGAAAAGATAAATGGATACAGAAAGCAGTTAATCCGGCACATAAAGGAGATTGCACCCCAATGTCAAAGTCAACTTGCACACCTAAGAAGAAAGCTCTAGCAAAGAGATTTAAATCTGGCGATATCCATGCCGACAATGTTGAAGAAGAAACAACCGAAGACGAGGGTGGAAATGATATTTGCCCGACTTGTAATGGTAGTGGAGAAGGAATGGCTGATGGATTAAAATGTTCTAGTTGTAAAGGTTCTGGTAGCACCCGCAGAGGGAAATTAAGTAAACGAAATGACCCCGATTATGATTGGGATTCTGAGAGAGAAGAGTCTAAATTACACAAGAATGAAATAGACGAGGAAGATAGTAATACTATTGGAGCACCTCAAACTGGTAGTGGAGAGTCTGTTGATATTGAAACCACTCCTCCCGAAATTGAAGATGAACCGTCCGAACCAGAAACTCCTAAGAAAAAAGAAAAATTACAAGGTATCGTATTATTAACTCCTGATGGACAGACTCGGTCAATTCCCATTAAAATGTTCCCTTCGGAGGGAGATATAGAACGGGTGCTACATCGCATTGGTGCAAATTTAGCGGGTAATAAAGTTAAAGTTTCAATTTCAGCATTGAGAACTATAAAAACAAATTTAAAATCTGGCAAGCCTATATTTTGCTTTCTTGGAACTCTATCAGAAGAGGCGGATGAATTGTTCGTATTTGCTAATACTAATTTAAACGCCGCAAAAGAAGAGATGGCACCCATTGAAAAAATCAAAGGAGAAGAGGTATCTGATATTAATACCGATAATCAATTTATAACTCACGCTGCTGACGATGAACAGTGGGGAAAGCACTTATCTGGTGCTGATAAACCACATAATGATATCGACGACGATTCATCGTCTGGTCAGGATTAAATAGTAATAATTCTAGGCTCTTTATCAACCCCCAATTGGAAATTTTTCCAGTCATGTTCCCATATATATTTTAGATTATATCCCATACCCTTTAGTTTATTTAGCCGCACAAACGTAGAATTGTATAACTCATTCGCAGTTTTCTTACATCTTTGGTTGATATATTTTGAATTATATTTAGAAGGGTTGCCGTGCCAATAATCTCCAAGAAACTCATATATTGTGTTGGTTTTATCGTCGTAACCATCCACTTTAAATGGTTTAATGTATTTTTGTCTATTATTCCTCGTATCTGGAATATTAAAATGCCGCAAGAATTCGAGTTCATCTTTTGATATAATATCAAAACATTTAGGACATCCAGTTCCTCGCCGATGATTTCCAGCAGATGGAAAAAATAAATTATTACATTTTTTGCATTTCACTGTAATTTTTTCAGATGAACCAGAATATATCAACAGAGAATAATCATATATATTATCATGTATTTTATTAACTTCTTCTATATATTGCTCGGTAGTTTTGTATTTTCCGTCACAGTATGGACACGCCTGACCCAGTAAATGATTGTATGGGGATTGTAAAAATATATGCTTTTTATCACATATGATTTTTACCTTTACATCGCAATTAACATAGTCGACTAAATCATATTTAAACATATTGTTATGAACTATATTTGCCTTAATGCAGAATGCCTCGGTGGACGACTTTTTAATACCGGAGCAATCAAGACATCCACAACCACGGAGATGTGAATGTGGAGTCTGTTCGAATACTTTTCCACAACTATTACATATAATTTTTACTTTGACATCATTCTGGGTATATTCTACCAGTCCATATCCATATCTATCGCCATGGATTTTTTCGGCTTTAGATATAAATTTTGAATTATTAGATGATATTTTTCGTTTGGCTGTTACATATCCGCATACTTTACAGCCACATCCCGAAATATGGTCGTTTGGAGTTTGCCAGAACGATTTTTTACAGATATTACAATATATCTCTACTTTCGTTTTGTTATTTGAATATATAATATTAGAATATCCATATTTATCTCTATGTATATTTCCAGCTTTTTTAATAAAATCAAATTTAAGTTCTTCTGGAGTTTTTCTTGGCATAATACTTTTCCATCTTTAATTTATTTGTTTTTTCGGCATTTCTATGATACCATTCTCGCTTCCATTTTAGTTCGGCATTTCTTCGTTCTTCTTCGGTTTTATATGCTTTTTTTCTTCCCATAATACTTTATTTTATTGTAACCTTTCACTATATAAATATATGACTCTAGCCAAAATACTCTAACTATTTCGATTTATTTTTATAAAATGCATAATACATCATTAATATTATATTTATATGATATGAATGAGACACAATTAAGAATTTTGGTTAAGCACATTGTTCGAGAGATGGTAAACGAGGCATTATCAATTAAAGAATTTAGTGTGTTAGATAATCCTCCATCTTCATTAAATGGTGGCCAAGCCGACAATGCTCAAATAACAGACCCCAACAACCAACTAGTCGGGGCAATGTCTACTGCCGATAAAATGAAACTTGATAGAATTCAAAAAAAACAAAAACAAGACCAGCTTAAACAAAAACAGATGGAATTGGATACTGCTAAAAAGAAATTGGATTTTACTAAAAAAGATGAACGGCAGATGCAAACTTCTCAAATACCTCAATTGCAAAAAACAGTCCAGCAATTGAAAATGCATTAATATAATATAATATTTGGAAACTTATCATTTCCACATTTGAATTTTTTCCAGTCGCTTTCCCATATATATTTTATATTGTAACCAAGGGATTTTAAGGCATCGAATTTATTTATAGTTTCGATATATAATTCTCCCGCAGTTTTCTTACATCGTTGGTTGAAATACGTTGATTTAAATTTATCCGGATTTCCATGCCAATAATCACCAAGAAATTCGCAAATAGTGTTTGTAGATGAGTCATAACCATCTGGTTTATATGGTTTAATATACTTTTGTCGATGCTCCTTATTATTTGGTATATTACAATAATTTAAAAATTCTATTTCGGGGATTGATATGTTATAGGAGCAATATGGACACCCATCTCCACGCATATGGTTTATTGGTCTTTGGTTGAAAATTCTATTACATGTGTTACATTTAATTTTAATTTTAATTTCGGTTGTCTCGTATTTCATATATGAATAATCATAGTTATTCCCATGCATATTATTAGCCCTCAACAAAAATTTGTCAACCGTTAATCGTCTATTTATATCTGATTTTAATCTACCACACACCGGACATCCGTGGGAATGTAATAAATTATCTGGAATAGTTGAGAAATCTCCATGTAATTTACATGTTATTGTGACTGGAGTATTTGTATCAATATATTTTAATTTTTTATATTCGTATAAATCACCATAAATAGAACTTATTTCAGATATAAATGTTTCGACTGGTTTAATTCGGTCAGCTCTTAGTTTTATATTCGCACATGTTTTACATCCACTTCCCCTTAGATGATTTGATGGATTTTGATAAAATATATTTCCGCAGATATTACATCTTAGTTTGATTTTTGTTTTTGAATTTTAATTCGGAATAATCAAATCTTTCGCTATGAATGATTTTTGATTTAATAATAAATTCGTCAACTGTTAATTTTATTGCCATAATATTTCTTCATTCGTTTTTCTTTTAATATCGATTTGTTTCGAGCATACCATTCTCGTTTCCACTTTAATTCCGCCTGATATTTATCTTCTTTTGTTAAATATTTCTTATCTCTTCCCATAATAATGTATTTTACCTGTAACCTTTCATTATATAACTATTAGCAAAAAACTCTAAACATCAAATATAATTAATAAATTTTTAAATTTCAGTATATGTATATTCAGAAACATTAACAAGATTACAATAAATTATGTCTGATATTATACCAATCACTCGCCCATCTGCTGGAATGCAACAGCAACCCAAGACCGATTCGACGCCAAAATACCCAACAGAAACCATATCACTGCCATCACAAGGACTTCTATACGATACATCCAACCCCCTTTCCGTCGGAACACTTGAGATGAAAAATTTGACTGCCCGTGAAGAAAATTTATTGACCAATCAGACGTTGATTAAAAATGGCACTTTACTTGATAAATTATTAGAATCAGTTATTGTCGATAAGACAATTAAAATTGATGATTTGTTGATGACTGATTTTGATGCAGCAATCTTTGCGTTAAGACAATTAGCTTACGGCACCACATATGACGCCGTAGTTACTTGTGGGCGGTGTGGTAAAGAAAATCAAGTGGAGATAGATTTATCTATTTTAAAAAATAAAGACCTAGACCTTTCATTATATCCTAAAGGAGAAAATAATTTTTCATTCCAACTTCCAAATTCAAAGACAAATATTACGTTCAAATTCTTGACTCGTAAGGATATCTATAATATTGATAAAGAAATAGAGTCGCTCAAGAAAATAAGCAAACAATCGACGGAAATGACTACCCGTTTAAATTATATTATTACATCAGTTGATGGTGATAATACGACTGCCCGAATTAGAAAATTTGTCGATGGCGAATTGCT
>Ga0302280_1000301_pt1 | contig 42933 bp, 29 predicted proteins | sample III_Fen_E1_1_FD_198771 | JGI IMG/M metagenome (GOLD analysis project Ga0302280, IMG submission 198771) | Peat permafrost microbial communities from Stordalen Mire near Abisko, Sweden - III_Fen_E1_1 | ecosystem: Environmental > Terrestrial > Soil > Wetlands > Permafrost | place: Sweden: Abisko... | reverse complement strand
TAGGCGTTTGGCAATTATCTTCTTGTCACTGTCGAGTATATAAATTACTGGTGTGCTATAGATGTCGTATGTTTTGTCAAAATTATAATATGTATGTGAGTCCCACACATTTATCCAGTCGCCTAGCTGGTGCTCATTGATGTATTTTTTCCATCCCTTTATTTCTTCCAGTTTGTGCTGAACGGTAGGGGCATATATTTCAAGGTCAAAAGTATCTTTATAGGTTTCATAAAACTTGTGCAGCAACGGGGTGGCATGCTGGCAATGGCTGCATGTAGCATCCCAGAAATAGAGGATAATATACTTTTTATCAACGCTGTACAGAGTAGTCAGTTTGTCGGTGCTATCGTAAAGATATAGCTCAGGGGCTTTTTTGCCGATAAGCAAACGGCTCACTATTCTGTCGCGCTTGCGCATGCTGGCAAGGTCAATGGCTGTTGCCCATTTCGCCTGCCCGCTAAAGTAATATTTCTCAATAAGGTGAGAGGAAACGGCATCCATACCCATGAACTTTGATTCTTCATAGTAGTCAACGATCCATGACAGAGTATATTTAAAGGTTTCGTCATTTACTTTGGTTCTTTCTATGAGGTTATCTACATCCGTTGTAATCGAATCCACTTCAGGCACTATCAGGTTTTTTAAATAATATTCAAGTTTGCCGGTGTAAAAAGGCGTCCTGATTATCCTGTCGTCAGAAAAATCAATATTGTCAAAATAATGGATCTTAAAATAACGGTAAGGAAAAGTCGAATCTTTCTTCCCGTCTGGCAGTAAAGGTGTTTCCGGTACAAGTGGCTCTTCCAGGGCCTTCAGCAGCTTTACTGCAAACGTACCGGGGTATTTTGCAATAAATTCCTTGCGGAAAGCTATAACCTGTTTATTAATGGTATCGAGCTGGCCCTTCAGCGCCTTTACACTGTCAGCATTTTTCCTCTTTGCAAGTATTTTACTTATTGAGTCGGCTTTTTTGCCTGCCCGGGTGGTATATTTACGGAATTCATAAAAATAAGTATTCTCTTTCGAGCCCTTCACCTTCATATCCAGTTCAAGGTTTGAAGTATCGGTAGAGAGAGAAAAGGATTGCTCCGTTACCAGGAATTCAAAATAAGTTTTTGGCATAAGGCAGATATACACCCCTTCAGGCAACGCTTTTTTCCCTTTAAACTCCAGCACGCCATTCTTATCTGCTTTGGCGGTATCCTGCGCCACGAAACGGTTCTTGCCGAAATAATAACCTATACGTGCGGACGAATCTTTAGGAAACCCTTTGACAGTAATTTGAATAGAATGCCCCTTGCCATCTTTGCCCCCGGCAAAAAGCAGCAGCGGGAACACGAGCAGAAAGGCAGTGAATAATTTTTTCATATTGATGCTTTGCTTTTTTTTAATCTCCTGCAAAAATAGAAAGACTGGATGATATTCCAATAACCCATTAAATTAGCATTCCCAAAATCTTATGCGCTTAAATATCGCGGCTTTCCCATTTTTCTCCAAAAATAGCATGAATTGGGACACTGTTTTCCTACTAAGCATAGCTTTTTGCACGGGTATTTAGTAAATGACGTGTTTTGCATTTTATTGATTTTAAATGAATTAAAATACAGCCACACTAAAGTAGTGTAAAGTAGTGTGCCGGTACCCTTGGAATCTTACGTGTGTAAATAATTGGAGAGTATTTTGGAGTGCCAATGATGGCAGCGGGAGCAGGAAGTTTATTTTTCATAGGGGCAAGATAGGGAATATTTTTGAGATTCCCAAATGGCAAGTGAAAGTTGGGAGACTTTCTTTTAAAAATTCCATCCCGAGTACTTGGGAACGCTGCGCTCAACACTCCAAACATTAAAGCGTCAGAGTCCCCGGTATAAAATTTTCGCAGAATTCAGGATTGTTGATACCAGGAGACTCTGCCGGAAAATAAGGCACTGACTGATGTCAGCGCCAGCAAAAGGTAATCTCTCCCCTCATACTATTCCCCCTATTTTCACGTTCTCAAATCAATTTTATTCTTTTTCAGGTGCCAGGGAAGAAAAACCAGCAGGTATGCACGTTATTGCTCAATATTTTATATATTTGCGTAACTATTAAAATCAGGACTTATGAAAAGGTTCTTACTTCTGCCTTATTCAGTTTTAGCATTTTTTGTTTTAATGCTTTTTGCAGGAAATTACCAGGCAAAAGCACAGCTTAATGCGTCATTTACTTTTTCTCCGGCTGCCGGCTGCGCCCCCGTGCTGGTAAATTTTAAAAGCGCCTCTACCGGTACCATAGCGAAATACACCTGGCGGTTTGGCAACGGGAACACCAGCTCGTTCCAAAACCCCGGGGCTACCTATGATAAACCCGGTACGTATTCAGTTACCCTTACTGTATTCGACAGCAAGGGGGATAGCTCAACTATAACCAAGGCTAATGCCATTTCTATTTACGGCGCCCCTTCTCCTAACTTCACTGTCAGCGACTCAGACTTCTGCACTCCCAAACAGGTTACATTTACAGATAAAACCAAAACCGGAGCACAGATAAGCAAATGGGAATGGGATTTCGGCGATGGCTCTACTTCAAATTCCCAGGATCCCTCACACACTTATACCAGCTACGGGAAATTCACAGTTACACTGGTAATTACAGACATTTATGGGTGCACCGGTTCCCTTAGCAAGAGCGATAATATCGTCATTGGTTCCAGCGCCCAGGTTAGCTTTTCTGCGGATAACCAGTTTGCATGTATTGTTCCTGCCACGGTCGATTTTAGCAGCAATGTCTCAAATGCTTCCGGCAGTATAGGCTATAGCTGGAATTTCGGTGATGGCAATACTTCTACTGCAGTTAATCCAAGCCATTCATATACCGCTTTTGGCAAATATTCCGTATCCTTGACTATAACAGATAAAACCGGGTGCCCCGTCACTGCTAAAATCCCGAATTATATAACTATTCAAAAGATCGCTGCGGGCTTCAGCGCCTCAGAAACAAAGGGTTGTGTTCCCGCATCTGTAAATTTTACGCCCGTTTCAGCCTCTGTATGCCCTTCCTGCCTGAATTACTGGAATTTTGGCGATGGCACAACTTCAAGCAGCGCGGACGCTACGTCACATATATATACAACAATGGGTACATATACCGTTAGCCAGAAAGTATTAAGTATTGGCCAGGGTTGCGATGATTCAACTACGAAAATCTCATACATTACAGTAAACCCAGTGCCTAAAGACTCTTTTCATGCTACCAACCGGGTAGCCTGCAAGGCCCCGCTTACCGTCAATTTTTCAGGTTGGGATTCTGCCGCCACTTCTTTTAAATGGAATTTTGGCGATGGCTCTACAAACTCTGGTAGCCTGAACCTTAAACATACCTATACCAGCACCGGAAATTTCACAGTTAGCCTTACTGCCACCAATTCTTATGGCTGTATTGCTGTTTACAGCACTTCTTCAATCCATATTACCCAACCGATCCCTTATATTACAACTATTAAAGGCAATCTTGGATGCCTCCCTGATACGGTACAGTTTTCGGGAACATTTCCCTCTGGCTATGCTCCAGGCAATAAATGGCTATGGGACTTTGGCGATAGTACCCCTACTTCTTCAGACAGCACCCCATTGCATGTATATACCAAAGTGGGCCAATACACTGTAACTCTTACAATGTGGAATAGTGCGGGATGTTCGGGCATGACAACATTTCCCCTGTCGGCCGGCAGGAAACCATATGCCACATTCAAGGCATACCCGATAAAGGCCTGCGTGGGTACAAATGTTGACTTTCAGCTATTCCCTAATATAGATTCTGTGCAGGCCACCAATTACCTTTTTAATTTTGGCGATGGCGTTACAGGTTCAGTCGCGGGCGGTGATACTTCCACTTCGCACGCCTATGCCATTCCTGGTGTTTATACTGTTTCTTTAACTGCTTTTGATTATGCCTGCGGGGATAGTGTTTCTATAAAGAAATACATAACGGTAGAACCGCCTTCGGCAGGATTTGTTTATTTGAATTCAAGCTGTAACCCAAAAATTATTTCATTTTACGATTCATCTATTGGCGCAACTTCTATTTACTGGGATTTCGGTGATGGATATACTTCCTCAGTTAAAGATCCGGTGCACCGTTACAAAAATGCAGGTACATATACGGTAACTCAAACCGTATCCAACAACAAAACTATGTGCACCCAATCAAGCGCCCAATCTGTAACAATAGATTCCGGCGGCGCTGATTTTTCAACAACCGTTTCGGGGAATTGCCATTCTACTTCTTTTACCTTTTCTGCAATTTTAGCTCCGGGGCAGGATTCGTCTACATTTAGTTTTTCGTGGAATTATGGGGATGGTAAAACAGGAAATAAAAAGACCGTCCACCATACTTTTGCCGATACAGGCCACTATCCCGTTAGGCTCATTACCAATGATAACCAGGGCTGTATTGATACAGTAGTCCAGGTAATACCGGTAGACAATAAAGCCCTGCTGGCTTTATTTACCGCCTCGCAGAACCTGATCATTTGCCCGCCCCAAACCATTTCATTTATTGATACTTCTGTGAGCTATGGCAGCCCCATCGTGTCATGGGAATGGTATTTCAGCGACGGCTCTACATCCAGCGATGAGAACCCGCAGAAGATTTTTAATTATCCGGGTAATTACAATGTAGCATTGGCGATAGTGAGCGCCGCAGGTTGTACAGATTCTATCATGAAAAAGGATTTTATAATAGTAAAAGGCGCGCATGGTACTTATTCATCCAATGTAAATAAAGGCTGCGATTCCGTAACGGTTACCTTCACTGTGAATAACACCAATGCCGATACTTTTACCTGGGACATGACTGATGGCGCTATTTTATACGGGCCAAGAGTAACGCATACGTTCTATGATACCAAACAGGACTGGGTACCAACATTATTCCTTACCGATAGCGCAGGCTGCAAATACCCTCTGTATCCTAAAGATACTATCTTTATTTATCCTAATCCCGTCGCGGCTTTCACCTATGATACTTCCTGCAACGGGCATCCAACGGTTTTTATTGACCAATCAACTGTATCGTCTGGTTCAGATACGGGCTGGGCCTGGGATTTTGGGGATGGCAGTAACGGCTCTGGCGCAGATCCGGTTCATATTTATGCGCAAAGCAATGCTTATAATGTTGCGCTTACGGCCACTACCAATCATGGTTGCTCAAATACTGTAAATGATATTGTTAATGTAAAAGAGCTAATACCCGGTTTCACTGCCGTTGCTACCAAAGTATGCCTTTACGATTCTGTAAGGTTCTTTGATGCCACGCAATACGATATACCCGTTACGTCCAGGCTTTGGAATTTTGGAGACGGCAATACTTCAACGCTGCTAAACCCCGTTCACAAATATACTTTCCCCGGCTTTTATACTATTACCGAGATCGAATCTAACCGCCTTAGCTGCCTTGATACCGTCACTAAAACAAATTATGTCAGCATAGGGGATACGCTTACACCTCCTCCTTTGCAGATCCGGTATATTACGGTTTTAACAAATACGCAGATCGGCGTTTATTATCATGCGTTTAATAACCCGTCCTTTGCTGAATATTTGATACTGAGGCAAAACCCAGTAACATTCAATTTTGACCAGATCGGTGTCGATACCAATATAACGGATTCTGTTTTTTATGATAAAAATGTAGATGCATCCAATAACTTTTACTGCTATAAAGTACTCGTCGAAACTTCATGCAATAAGATCACAGATCAATATCTCACACAGGAACATTGCAGTATAAAACTGAGCACTACAAGCCAGATCAATGCTGTTTCCCTTAACTGGACGCCTTATATAGGCTGGGGTGGCGTATCATCTTATTATGTTCTCCGTTCCAAACAAGCAGATTCCGCTAATTACCATCAAATTGCTTCGCTGGCGGGGACACAATTGCAATATTATGACAGCGAGGCTATATGCGCCGGAAGGTATCATTACCTCATCACGGCCACTTCGCCAATTTTAAATGATAGTAACAGTAGCCAGAATGTACCTTACAACTCCTCGAGCAATATATCTGTCGGTATCCCCATCCATGTAAACAATGTACCAGCTGTAAACCTTATCCGCGCTACCGTAGTGAACAATAGCAAAGCGCTGGTACAATAGCAAAAGTTAAATTATATCAATCTTGCTTCTTATATCGTGGAGCGGTCAGAGGATGGTATCAATTACCATTATTGCAAAGTTTTGCCAACTGATTCCCTGTCTTATACGGATGATTCGGCCAATGTCAATAAGCAATCGTACAACTATATTGTCCGCGGAATGGATAGTTGCGGGGATATTGGGCTGGTTAGCAATATCGGTAAAACCATTTACCTGCAAATAGATACCACCGGGCTGTATATGGAGCCGGGCCTGCTGTGGAACAATTATATTTTCTGGACGCAAGGCGTAAAGGATTATTCTGTGATGCAGGAAAATGCTTCCGGAAATTTCAACTCTATGCTAATGACATTAGATACCAGTTACGTAGACACCGGAACTAACCTGAACAGCCTGCCTTATTATTGTTACGAAATAATAGCGCACAGCAATGTTATTTATGATTCTACCGGTACGAATGACTCGGCCCTCAGCTATTCGAATATAGCATGCGTATATGGGGAACATTCTTACATTTACATACCAAATGCATTTACCCCGAACAGTGACGGGATAAATGACCGGTTTGGCGCGCAAGGGCTTTATATCACGGAGATTGCCATGAGAATATATGACAGGTGGGGCGAACTTGTTTTTTCCTCCAATTCTATTTTTGATACCTGGGACGGTAAATTCAATGGCAAAGCTTGCGAAGCCGGAACCTATATATGGACAGCAAACGTACGTGGACTGGATAATAAACTCAGGTACCTGAGCGGGGATGTGAATTTGCTGAAGTAAAAGTGCTAAAAACAGATTGATAGTTTGAAAAATAAATGATATGATTAAGTGGAAATATGTTTTTATACTTATTGCTGGTTTAGCGCTTTGCACTTGCCGTAAAGAAGATACGTCCCCAGGCGGAAACAACAACAATAACCTTCCAAAAGGATGCTATTACGATACCCTGCCATACTTGCCCGCTGATTTTGTGAGCTATTTTGGCAGTTATAAAACGGGTAGCTGGTGGGTATATGAGGATAGCACTGGGAAATATCATGATTCATGCTATATAACAGCATACAGGCGGGGTGGTGGCGGAGTGCAAATAATATGCGATACAGGAAATAACTGGCTTCAACATGGTAAGCCGGTAGATGTAATACTTCTGACAATGCAGTCAGCGCTTTTTGGCCAAATATACTACGAGGTTATCTCAACAGGTAAGGATTCCGCTTCAAATTCAGTATTTGTTGGACAAACAGATAATTTTACTATTTATGAGAGCAACGGGGTATTTACTGAAGAAGAACCTTTAGGCCCCAAAAATACTATTTTGGCTTCATTTACAGTGTCAGGAGTTACTTACAAAAATGTTCTATTATGCGATTTAGGTTGTATTGCGCCTGGGATAGGTATTATCCAAACAGTATATAACCATAATGGAAATCCGGCTATGTATCTTATCAAATATCATATTGTGCAATAATAACGAAGTGCTTACTTCCCGATATAATAATCAATGATCTTCTTTTGGAGGGCCAGGTTTACGTCAGACTGCGCTTTGCTCACTTCCGCCTGCAACAGGACTGCCTGTGCCGTAGAAAGCTCTACAAAGGTCGCCTGCCCCACATCATATTTGCCCTGCAAAACTTTGAAAGCTTCACCGGCGGCAAACAAGCCCCGGTTTGCCGTTTCTATTTGCTGGAGGGCGGCTAAATAATCGTTATATGCCTGTTTGATATCTGATGAAATTTGCACGGAGAGATCGTCATACTGTATCCCGGCATTTTCCTGTAATATCTTTGCAATGGCAACATTTGTTTTGGTGTAGTTCCTGTCGAAAATATGCCAGGAAAGATCAAGCGCTATTTCTCCGTAAAACTGCCCGAACAATGCCGTACCAACCGGCTCCTGCGGACCTAGTTCATTTATCCCATCAATATACATTTGGTTCAGGTACCCGCCGTTTGAAACGATACCGCCTTCAAGGGATATTTTAGGCAAATACCCGCTTTGGTAATTCTTGATTTCCCATCCAGCAATGGATACGTTTAGCGCCGAAGATTTTAAGTCCGGCCTTTGCTTCATGGCCTGGTCAACCAATTGTTGCGCACTCCCATATCCCGCTCCAAAGGGCGTACTGTCTACAGCCATATCGCCTATCTGGTATTTATCAGTCTGGCTTATCTTAATTTTACGCAAAAGCAGGATAATATCATTTTTTAGTTTGTCTTCCGATTGTATCAGGAAGAGTTTATCACTGCTGGTTTCAGCTTCCTGCTGGTATAGGTCGGACACGGCATTTCTGCCCACGCCCGTCAGTTCTTTTAGCTGCGCCTCGCGGTCGGTAGAGGCGGCAAGGTTTGTTGTGGCCGATTTAACTACACGCCTGTCAAGTATCACCTGCAAAAAGGACTGGGTAACATCAAACGCTATTTGTTGCTTTACGCGGTCAAGGTTAAATTCAGAAGCGGATTTGGATAGTGTAGCAGCTTTTAACGATGAATAATTTGAAAAGCCATTAAATATATTGATGGTACTTGTCAGTTGGTAATTCATTTGCAACCCCCTTGAATTTACCAGGGTGGGTACTGTAGTTGTCAGCAGGTTTTTACCGGCGATATAATTGGGTGTTCCGTTAAAATTTAAGTCTGGCAGAAATTGCCCATAAGCGCCCATCAAAGCTGCACCGCTAATTTGAACAGAATCTTTGCTGCGCAGTATTTGCGCCGATTGGTCGAGGCCAATCCGGATGCAATCATCCAGCAGCAGCACTTTCACCGAATCCTGTGCATACAGGTTTCCAATAGTCGTACAAAGCAATATAATTGCTACGGTAAAGCGGGTTGCTTTTATTTTATATCCTGTTTTTATCAATGGTTTACTTAGTCAACTATTCTTACTTTTTGCCCGTCAAGCAGGCTCTCGCCCACTGAAAGAGCTACCCGCTCACCTTCTGTAATGCCTTCGGCAAGGGTCACTTTTTCGCCTGTATTTCGTGATATTTTTACTTCTTTAAAATGCAATATGCTATCCTTATCCACAGTTGCCACCATCGTCTTGCTGTTATGTATTACCAGCGCTACAGACGGTACGGTTATTTCATTGGCTTTATTCTCTGTCTGGTATTTTATATGCACTTGCACATAGCTGCCGGGCACTATAGTATTATCCTTATTTTCAATATCCACTTCACATAGCATCATGCGTGTATGGGGGTCCAGTTCACCGGATATGCGTGTGAGATTAGCTTTTATATGTACATCCGGCCTTTCAGTCATGGTTATCTCAACCGGGTAGCCGGTTTTTAAAACAGCAGCATCGTGCTGCTCAACATATACATAGATCCTTAACCTTCCCAGTTCAGACAGAGTAACCACGGGCTGGGCGCTTGTTTGCGAATTAATTGCATTCTGTATCAGCGCCCCGGCGTCAACGTAACGTGCGGTAATAGTACCGCTAAAAGGGGCTTTCAAATATTTATATTGTTGCTGCTCGGCAAGCGATTTTACATTGGCCTGCGCCATGTCGGCAGCTGTTTGAGAAATATCAGCCGCTTCCTGCGCGACAAACTTTTTAGCCAGCAATGTTTTGTCGCGCTCGGCTATTTTCTTTTTGTTTTCCAGGTCAGCTATGGCGGAATTATATTGCTGGTCTATTTCAGGGTTATCTACATAAGCGAGCAATTGCCCTTCAGTCACCTTATCGCCCTTATCTACATTTATTTTTTCAAGGTAACCGCTTATTTTTGCATAAAGGGTGGCTTCCCGGTAAGGCCTTGCCTCGCCTATCAGCACTATTTCCCGGCCTGAAGCAGCAGCAGAGGCGATAGCGGTTTTAACTACCGGGCCGGCTTTCAGTTCCTTTTCCCTTTCGGCGCTATCTTTTTCAACTTTACCGGCTTTCCCCGAAAATATCCATGCGATGCTGCCTGCTATTACCAGCAATATGACCAGGCCAAACATCAGCAGCTTTATATAGGTCGTTCTATTTTTTGTTTTCGTCATATAATTTCCTAATTTTGGTTATCAGGTTATTTAGTTACTGAGTTCTCGAAACAAACATATAACCCAATAACTCATAACTCATTGAATATGTCCTTTTGCTTCCTCTTCAAATTTTGCATCCATGTTATAATATGCTGGAATATTTTTGCGGAGCATTGAATAAAATATCGGCACTACAAACAAAGTAAACATTGTTGCCACCATCAGGCCACCGATAACTGCCCGCCCAAGCGGAGCATTTTGCTCGCCACCTTCGCCAGCGCCTATAGCCATCGGTATCATTCCCATTATCATCGCCATAGCTGTCATTAATACTGGGCGGAGCCTTGTTTTACCGGCTTCAAGGGCAGCCTGTAGCGAGTCAAGGCCCTGTTCTACCCGCAGGTCATTGGCAAAACTTACCAGCAATATGGAGTTTGATACCGCTATGCCTATGGCTACAATAGAACCCATTAACGATTCAACGTTAATAGTTGTTCCCGTAAGCGCCAGCATCCACAATATACCCATGAATGCCCCGGGTACGGCAAGCATGATGATAAAAGGGTCGCGCCACGACTGGAACAAAACCACCATAAGCAAATATACCAAAGCAATTGCCAGGATAAGCCCTAAGCCAAGGGTTTGGAATGACGAGTTCATTACTTCACTCTGGCCGCGAAGGTCTATACGCATACCGGGAGGTAATTTACCAAGCCCATTGATCTTTTTCTGGATAGCTGACGATACAGAACCTAAATCACGGCCTTCCACGTTGGCCTGTATATTCATCACTCTTTGCACTGTGTAGTGGCTGAAAAGGTTAAATTGGGTAATGTTAGTTACTTTAGCCAAATTGCCTAATGTTTGATATTGTGACATCGGCAGATCAGTAGGGGCCGGATTAATATTGTTGTTAAACACCGGTGTGCCAATGGTTATAGGGGTATTCATAAGGTCCTGCACCGAACTTATTTTTTTATACGGTGTCTGTATTACCACATTATAGTTTACATTGTTGCTGGGGTTGATATAGAACGATGGGCCAACCATAGAACTTGATGATAATGAAATAAGGATATCGTTCGCTACATCACGTTGCGTAAGCCCAAGTTCCGCAGCCCGTACCCTGTCAACATCGACTTTAAATGCCGGATAATCCAATACCTGCTTAATTGCAACGTCTTCTACTCCAGGGATGGATTTCATTTCATCGCGGAGTTTGCGGGCATAATCATAAGATTTATAATAATCAGGAAACTGTATCTGCACATCAAGCGGGGCAGATAAGCCGAAGTTTAATACCTGGTTTACAATATCTGCCGACTGGAAATATATTACACAGCCGGGAAAATTATCATTCAGGTCTTTTCTTATTTTCTTTACATAGTCAATAGTCGGTTTATGGCCTTCTTTGAGCGATATGGTTATCTCTGCATCCATGCCGCTGGCGTTATCAGTATTTACAAAGGCAAGGTTATATGATACCGGTACGCCAATCATATCATTGATGGTTTCCAGTTCGTTTTTGGGAATGATCTTTTGGATACGCGCTTCCGCCGAGTCGACTAACTTTTCGGTACTCTCTATCCTGGTTCCTGATGGCGCCCTGAAGTGCATTTTCATCATGCCGGAATCAGTGCTTGGGAAAAAATCTGTCCCGACCACACCAAGCAATGAAAAAGAGCCAAGCAAGGCTATTATAACAAAAGTGAGGGTTGTTTTCCGGTAACGGAGCAATACATTTAAGAGCCTGCCATAAGCTGACTGGAATTTGTCAAAATTGCGGTCGCGCCAATGATTAAATTTAAGCCCAAATCTTCTAAAACCACTTAAATGAGCAGCTTTAGGGTCTTCGCGCAAAGACTCGTTTTCCATAAGCATGCGGGCAAGAACAGGCACGAGTGTACGGGATAGCAAGTAAGAAGCCATCATAGCAATAACAACTGCCACAGCAAGTGGTACAAAGAGGAACTTGGCAGGCCCCGTAAGCAATACCACAGGAAAAAATACAATACAAATAGCCAGTGTAGCCACTATGGCAGGGGTAGCTATCTGGCTGGCTCCGTCAAGGATAGCTACAGTCAGGGGCTTGTCCATGTGCCGGTTCCGGTGGATGTTTTCTATTTCTACTGTAGCATCATCTACCAACATCCCTATGGCGAGCGATAAACCGCCAAGTGTCATGATATTAATAGTGTCGCCAAGGAGTTTCATTCCTATAATGGAAACAAAAATGGAAAGAGGAATAGAAGTACATACAATAATAACACTACGCCAGCTGCCCAAAAAGAACAATATCATCAGGGATACCAGTATGGATGCTATTATGGCTTCACGCAATACATTGTTAATTGAATTGCGGACAAATACAGACTGGTCGAAATCTACTTTCAGGTCTAAGCCGGGAGGGGCGGTTTCCTTAATTATCGGTAGCATATCCTTTGCCGACTCCACAACCACCAATGTGGAAGCATTGGCTTTTTTCAAAATAGTAAGATAAGCTGCACGGCCACGGTTTACCCTAACAATATTTGTTTGCTCTGCATAGCTGTCAGATGCTTTTGCTACATCTCCCAGCAATATTGGCTGGCCATTAACTACTTTAATGGGTATATCGTTAAACAGTTTTACATTATCAGGGCTGGAGTTTAGGGCCACATTATATTCTGTTTCGCCCATCCTCGCCGACCCGGCAGGTATTATAAGGTTTGACGCCTGTATGGCATTGAGGATGTCATTTGGAGATAAACCTTTAGCGGCAAGCGCCTTTGGATCTATATCTATCATTATTTGCCTGCTTTTGCCGCCAAATGGGGCAGGGGTGGCCAGGCCCGGAATAGTGAATAACCTTAGGCGTATAAAATTAAGCCCGTAGTCGAATATCTTTTCTTCAGGCAGGGTTTTACTGCTTAAAGTAAGCTGCGCTACCGGTACGTTCGTGGCATTATACTGAATGATTACAGGCGGGGTCATACCGGGGGGCATGGCGCGGAGCGCTGTACTTGATACAGCCGTCATCTGGGCTATGGCAGCGCCAATATCGGCGCCGGGTTCAAAATAAACTTTAAGAATGCCAATGCCCGGTATAGAGGATGATTCAATCTTGGAAACACCACCTACAGTACTTGAGATGGCCCTTTCATCTAAAAAGATAACCCTTTTTTCAATATCATCCGCAGAAAGGCCCGGGTAGTTCCATACCACCAGCACCACGGGGATATCTATCACCGGGAATATATCCACCAGCATCGCGCGTATGGAAAGGATCCCCATGATGAGGATCAAAATAGACATTACCGCTATAGTATATGGCCTGCGTAGCGCAAGCCTTACGATCCACATCATATTTTATCCGGGTTTATTTCGGGCATATCAGTTATTTCGTATGCGCTCTTCAAGTTTATTAATAAAGATTAATGTTTCAACATCTATTTTGGTGGGACAAAATTACAGGTTATTATTTTATAGGAAATAAAGGGGAGAAACAATTATAGTTTTTTAACAAATGGCAATATTAATTAAGGTTTTGGGAAAGAATCAGTTTTGAAAGGAAAAACCCAGACCAATAAAAATAGCTATAAATAACAAACCCTCTCAAAATTTAACAATTCTGAAAGGGTTATTTCAATCCTGCGGAGAGAGAGGGATTCGAACCCTGTCCTATAACAGCCTCATATACAGAATAATATAAATTTAAAAAATCTTCTGTGTACGCAGGTGTGTACATAAATTCAGGGAAAAAATATCACTCTGTTTTCCGCAATTAATGGCAAAGTTACAAGGAAAATAACAATTAGGTACAGAATTTTATTTTTTCTAATTTTGCCCCAAACATTTAAAAATTATAATTTATATGGCGGTATATGGTATAGGTGCATACTGGGACGGTACAGAGGATGTCTCTGAAGAGTTTATTCATAATGGAATTGCCTGTATAGGTTGGGATATATCAGACGCGCCAACTCTATTTCAGGTAATGAAATTTATTAAGAATGGCGATATTATATACATAAAAGCTGCTCCACCGGGACAGTTTATAATTAAGGCAGTCGGTATAGTTATTAACAACGAGATACAGCCAAGAGAAAATATGGGCTCTTGCATACAAGTCAATTGGTTATGGTCTGGAAATGAGCATCTTAATATTTCGGATAAATACAACGTTCGGAACAATACTCTTTATGAAGAATTTAATCTTGAAGTTCAAACTTGGGCTATTGACCATATAATTCAAAACAGACAATAGGGATTTATATGGGAAAAAAGTTCTCAATAAATTGCCCGAAAATCCTAAATAGAGGAAGTTATTAAAAGAATGGGACACTAAATAGATAAGTGGTTTTTAGAAAAGCAGTGTAGGTATTATGAACATCAATAACAAATTAACAACATTTGCACAACAGGAATTAGTTCTTTCTCATAACGATACTGAAAGAGAAAAGATAAAATCATCATTATCTCAATTAGAAAAAAAATTGAGTGATAAACTTGGAAACATTCAAGAATTTATTCGCTTTGGTTCATTTACACGAAACACAATTCTACCAAGAAATTACGACTCCCAATCTGATATTGATTTGATGGTTGTGTTCAATACTGAAAGTTGGAAGAAAACACCTGGGACGTACAGAAAAAATTTACATGATGTGCTTTCAGTTGCATATCCTAATTCAATTTCCAAAAAAGATTTTCCTGCTGTTAAATTAGAACTGAATCACATCAAGTTTGATTTAGTCCCTGCATACTGCGATGTGAGTAGTTGGAGTAGTAGTAAAACTTATTATATCCCTGACTTTGGTGATGGGTGGCGTATTACAGTTCCCAATGATATTAACACAGACCTATCAAGTAAAAATCAATCGTATGGCGATAACATTGTGAGAAATGTTATCCGCCTTTGTAAATGTTGGAACGCAGGTGTAGGATATTCTTTTGAATCCTATGAAATGGAGAAATGGATTCTTGGAAGATTTTTTTACATCGGTGATAATCTATATGATAAATTTCTCAGCGTTCTCAATGACATGGCAGGAAGTCAATCAGGGGTGAGACAAGCATTGGATTGGATAAAAGAATACAAAGGAACATGGTCAAGAACAACGGACGAACAAAAACAATTTGAGTGGCTGCAAAAACTTTTACCAGGACTTAAATAATAAATAAAAGGATAACGGATACTTGGAATATTATAAACTTTGCCTGAATTCCTTATTTTTAAAATTAATCATATAAACCATGCTTGACAAGTATATAATAGAAAAGGCGGATTTTATTTCTTATTCTCAAACTGAGATTGGAAATATAGCCGCAACACTGAACAATCTTAAAAATATTGTAAATAATCAACCTGATTTTGAAGCCCCATTTTTAGGCGGCTCGTATAAAAGAGCAACTATGGTAAAAGGAATAAGTGATGTAGATGTCTATTTTCGGTATGTTGGAAATGGTAATCCACAAAGTGCTCTTGCTAAATTAAAATCATGGTTATCAATAAACTATCCAACATCTATTATAAAACAAGATAAACCTTCAATCCTTGCTGATTTTAATAAGATTCCGATTAATATTACGCCTTATAAAAGTGATGCCTTTGGAAATATGAGTATTCCAGATGATTATCTAATTCAGTGGAAGCCAATTAATTTTGGACAACTTGAAGCATTTATTATTGCTTTGCGTCAAAAAAATACTGGTTTGATTAACTTAATAAAAATACTAAAACTTTGGAATAAGAATTATCATAGAGGATTAAGGAATTTTGAAATTGAGAAAAAAGTATGTGATATTTTTTTATATAACTACATCTCGAGTCCTTCTATTTCGGATTGGCTTTATACTTTTTTTAGTAATAATAATTTCCAACAAGATGCTAATAGATTTTTCCCGATTATGAAAAATAATTCTTCAACTTTAAAATCAGAATGGTTAAATTTTATAGATAATAAATAAATGGCTGAATATACCCCTCAATTTAGTTCCTTTAAGATTATAAGCAAATTGACTTTATTTAATCAATTTCTTTTTTGGTCTATACTGTTTTTATCTATTTTCCCGGTTGTAGCCAAAGATTTGTGCGAAAATAATAATTTATCTAACACGATTAACATTCTCAATATCATATCTATTAGTTTATTTTTTGTTATTGAAATCTTATCTAATTTTATTTTAATTCCTAATGCAGAAAATATTAGAAGAGATGATTTTATTGATAATTCATTTGGCTCAAAATTTTCTCCCAATAATTCAATAGGATACTTTGACAATGAGGAAATTAAAAAAGGTTTATATAAAGCTGCAGTAAATTTATTTGAAAACTGTTTTTTTACTTATTCATTGATTAAATCAATTACAAGTAAGAAAGTTATTAGTTCAGCTATTGTGCTATTAAGCATTATCGTTATTGCATATTACGGCTTTAAAGAGGTTCCGTTTGGGTTGACCCTTTTAAGGACATTATTTTCGGCAAACCTTTTGGGATTACTTATTAAGCACTTAATTTTGCTTGTGCGATTGAAAGTTATCCAAGATTCTTGGATAACATTATTTCACAATGACGATTTACAAACCAACACTCAAAAATACCAAAGTTCAATATATAGATATTGGTTACAGTACGAATCGTTATTGAGTAAAATTAGCCCTGGAATACCGGAAAAGATTTATAATATTCTTAATCCTGAACTAACTAAGGCTTGGGAAAAAATGAAAATAAACTATAATATAAAAATATAATCTTCTTTATTTCTCAAATCCTATCACAATCCCGCTTAAAATCTGTATTGATGTAAACCGTATTGAAAAACTTTACAGTTTTTGAGTTACAATGTTACTACTGTTTATATCAAATGCCTTACTTTAATCTTTTTGTATTTCTTGCCCATGCCTAAAGTAATTGCAGTTGGGTTCTTTATAATCAATTCACCTTTTTGCAAACCAGAAATTGCTTGTTTCACTTCCTGAAATTCGCTGCCGGATACCCCAAAAAGGTCTTTTATTACTCCGTCATTTATTGATTGTTGTTTCATTATTAATGGGTATTGGACATTGGCATAAAAGTCAAAATATTCACTTTTATAGTTGTCCATGTTTTGAGTAGCTAAGATAATACTAAGACCCTTATTTCGCCCTGTTGCAATTAAATCCCTTAAAGGTTTATTATCGAAACCAAGCATATAGTGAGCTTCATCAATAATTGTAAAATGCCTGAGTTCCACACAATCACTATCTACCACCTGTTTTGGAAGTTTCTCATAAATTGAATTTAATTTAGAAACAATGAAGTAAACTATTGCTTTTGCAATAGGGCCATCTTTCGGAAATGCGTCCATTTTAACAAAATAGCTCCCTTTGATAAGGTCAATTTTATCTTCCTTATCAAACAAATTATTCCTAATCAATTGCTTTAAAACTGATTTCACGCTATCATCTCTATCCTTATCTTTATCAGATTGAAGGGCTGTATATTCCTTTAAAATAATATCAAATGATAATGGCGCACTATGTGTTTTTTTATATGAGTTGATAATCGCTTCGGATAGCCTATTGCTCATATTTGCGCTGATTTTAGCGTTATCAATTGCACAAAGAGCGCCTGCAAGTTCGGTTGAATAAAGATTAATTTCATTCTGAGGCCGTCCAGTAAAATCCTTAAAAGGAGTAAATGGTAAAGGCGATAAAATCGGGTCAAATATTGCGCTTCTATCTACTTCAAATAAACTTAGCCAATTATTATTTGAAGGGTCTGAAAATTCACCCTTATAGTCAAATAGCAAGAAATTTACCGGATAAGAACTTTCAATAGAAAGAGAACGGATTTCGTTTAATAACACAGCAAGTAAGTTGGATTTACCTTGACCTGTTGTTCCTGCAATTAGTATCTGGGTATTGGGTATATCTTTTCCATTCAAATTTAAAGTGGCTGGTATATCATCTTCATAAGAACCAATGTTAAGGTTTAAAAAAGGTATAGTCCCTGCCCGCGCTGAATTGTTTGTGGAAGAAGTATTTAATAACCAATCATCCAATAACCCTTCTTTTAATAATAAATCTCCGCCACGCATGATTTCAGCATTTATGATTTTGCTTTTGGTAGTAGCATTTTCCCAATCTACCTGTATGCTTTTATACCGTAATTTAAGTAATGCAGAATATACTGTACTCAAATTGTGAAAAGTAAAAAGGGTTTCAAATATCCTATTGCCTCCTTTAGAAATTGCTATTTGCTCTATTACACTTAATTCTCTTGTTTCTTTGCTTGTAAGCCCAGCCAATAGGCAAACCCTCATTATTTTGGTATTGTTTAATGAGATTTGTTTTGCGCCGTCAGTATTCTTATCTAAATTGAGGCGTTGCTCAATTTTAGATTTTACATTTTGCAAGTAATCTGCAATACCCTCGGCTTGTCTAATATTTGATAGATTAATATTGCTCATAATTTAATCCTTTAAAGCGTTTCCAAAATAACCTTCTTTCACATACGTCAATTGCTTTTCTCTATCCCTTTGCAATGTGAACACCTTTGATACAAATGGTGCAATTTTTTCCAAATCCTTGTTTGGCCTAATTTCACTGTCGGAACTCAATAAAATAGTTTGATGAGAAAGTTCAGGGAAATAATTTTCTAATACCGTTGTCCTGCTTTCTTCGTCTAATACTCCCATTACCGTATCAATCATAACAGGCGGGTCATAGTCGCCAAATTCATGCAGGGCTTTTAATAATACTTGTACTACTACCTGTTTGGAAGCCGTATTTAATTGATTAAGGTATATTTCGTTTCCAGATTTATGATATATCTTGAAAGTTAGGTCTTTCAAATTTTGCGAAAGTTCCACCCTATCAATTACATTCTTATAGGCAGTTAAATTAATATTCAAGTCTTGCTTCATTTTGGATTCAATTTGCTGCTTTTTTATTTGAAGCAAACGGTTTGCAACATCTTCAAAAAATGACTTTAACTTTTGCAGGGCTTCATATTTCGGGTCTGGTTCCTGGCTCGTTTGAATATCAAATTGATGCAGCCTTTTATCAATTTTAGCTATAGTTTACCAGATGATTTATTCATTGAACTGGAAAATTAATAGCGGTTTTAGTTGCAATTTTTGTTTTTTTTAGACTTCTCCGTTTATCCAATAAAAGGATACATTAATTCTAAAAAGTTTCTCACATTATGTGCATAAATTCGTTGGCTTATTTAGATTGTATTACTTTAACTTTGTACATTAAAATATAATGGTAATGGCAAAGGAAAGATTATTTGTAGAAAAAAGAGAGCAGGGAGATTATGCTGTAAGAAAGGCAAATTCCGAAAGAGCAAGTGCCGTAGAGCCAACTCAAAAAGCAGCCATCAAAAGGGCAAAGGAGCTCAATCCAAAAGCATCGCCGCTGGTTGAGAGAGTCCGCACTACTGACAAGGGCGGACGGGATAAATGGCGCAAACCTTAATAAGAAATTTATATTCAACCTAAAGAAAACTTCTTCATTTCCTCAATCTTCTTCTCATTTATAACCTTAGCATAAATTTGGGTAGTCTTTATATTGGTATGTCCGAGTAGGGAAGATACCGTTGCAATATCAATTCCTTTAGTCAATGCCAAAGTAGCGAATGTATGTCTTGCCATGTGCGCTGTCAGGATTTTGCTAATCCCTGCCTTTTGCTGAAGGGTTTTCAAATGTTCGTTTAACCTTTGGTTTGTGATGCTTTTAAAGATGTTCTTTTGGCTTTCGTCTTTTCTATCAAGAATTTCTAATGCCTCTTTGATTAATGGTATTTCAGTAATTAGGTTGGTCTTAACATTTTCAAAGGAGAGCATCTTATAAAATACACCTTTTCCACTTGCATTTGAAAGGACATTTGCCCAAGTAATATTTATAAGGTCAGAAAATCGTAAGCCGGTGTAACAGGCAAAAAGAAACATTTCCTGAGCATTTGCCTCCCCATCATTAAATAGGCGCAAATCCGCAATTGATTTAACCTCCATTTCGGTAAGGTATGTCCGGTTTGATATTCCCTTTTTGATTTTGAACATTGCAAAGGGATAAGTTTTGATATACTCTTTATGGAAGGCCGCATTTACATAAGTGCGGAATATGCTCAATGTTTTTGAAGCGGTATTTCTATTCAGGTTACATTCTCCTAATAAGAATCCTTCAAAGCGAGTAATGAAATCATGGTTAATTTCAGAAAGGGTAAGGTTAGGAGCAAATGCTTTTACTTTGTTCCGCATCTTCCGGTAAACTTCCAGAGCGCTTTTTGAAATGGTCGCCTTTTGAATCTCATATTCACTTTCAAAGAACTCAAAGAAATTGCGGGAAATATCCAGGTCCACCCTTCTTGAAGTAATTATGGAATGTTTCAATGGTAAGTGGCTTATCTTCAATCCTGAAATACTGGAAGACTTCCATGACTTCCTTCTCCTTATCCCGGATGTAATTATTCAGAAAAACAGAATTGCCTTCCCTTCCTTTTACGGAATGAGTGTCTTTATCCCAAAACTTGGGCTGAACGTATCTTTTAAGGGAATAATACTTCCTGTCTTTCCCTATTGTAACGCAAAGGTAAAGTCCATATAACCCCTTCGCTGTCTTTTCATTTCGAGTAACGGTGTACACAGTAGCCATATCTAAAAAATTTGGATACATTTTTGAATACAAAATCAATGCCAAATTCGGGTTTTTAGTTTCCTTTACGAAAAGAAAAATGCTCCTGAATGGAGCATTTACAGACGTTTAGGTAGTTTTTACAACTATCCTTTTTTTATCGGGCGGAGAGAGAGGGATTCGAACCCTCGGTACACTTTAAAGGCGTACGGCAGTTTAGCAAACTGCTCCTTTCGGCCACTCAGGCATCTCTCCAAAAATTAGGATTGCAAAAATAGTATAATTTCTTTTCCGGTAAAACTTTATTGTGGTAAATTTCGCAATTATACCCCGATTTATACTTTATATGGTATTTTCGGGCTAAAATAAGAGAATAAAGACAATGGGACTTCTTAGAAAAATGGCATTTCGCCTCATTATTGCCGGTTTGCCGGCAGTAGTTTTGATAGCCGGTTGCATATCAAAGCGCAGCAACACTGAAAATGTGGTTGTTTGCCAGATGCCGTCCGACCCTCCCGGCCTGCATATCATCAATGGCAATTCCATTCAGCGGAGTACCGTTTTTCAATACACCCAATGTACCCTTACCCATTCGGATGTGCGCTCTCTTAAAAAAGTCCCCTGGATAGCCAAATCCCTTCCTGAAATGTCAGCAGATGGGCTGCGCGCTACTTACGAACTATCTGACAAGCCCAAATGGGACGATGGAAGCCCTCTTACTTTAGACGATGTGATATTTTCCCTTAAAATGGTAAAGTGCCCCCTTACCGGCGATGATGAGTTAAGGTTTGAGTGCGACCGCATTAAAACCGTCGAGAAAGATGCCACCAATCCCAGGAAATTTACCGTCGTTTTCAATAAAGCCCTTTATAACAATTCCTTTCTCATGGAAGATATTTGCCTCATGGAAAAGCATTTCTGGGACTCTGCGGGCCTGATGGATAAATTTACCCTGGAGCAATTTAACGATACCAATTTCAAGGCTGACAAATATCCCGAGTTACAGAAATTTATGGATGCTTTCAATGGCGGGGATAATAACAACAAACCGGAACGCCTTGTGGGCCTTGGCCCCTATAAAGTTACCAAATGGGAAAAGGGCATTGCCATAACCCTTGAGAAAAAGAAGAACTGGTGGGGCGATGGCGATACGAGCCTTTATTGCCATAACTATCCCGACAAGATCATTTTCAAGATAATCCACGACCCTGAAGCGGTAGAGCTTGCCCTGAAAAACAAAACCATAGATGTTTCCACCTATATCCTTGCCGCGAGTTTCGACCGGCTCCGCAGCGATAAGCGCATGGACAGCCTCTATAATTTCGACGTGGTGAGGAAGTTCGCCTACTACTATATCGGCCTTAACATGAAGGGCGGCGAAGTGGGCAGAAAGCCTTTCTTTGAAGATAAAAGGGTGCGCCGCGCTATGGCCTACCTAACCCCCGTTGATGACATTATCAAGGTCATTGCCAAAGGGTACGCTACCCGCCAGTACTCTTATGTCTCGCCCCTTAAATACGACTACAATACCAGTTTGCAGGCCATTCCGGTGGATGTGGAGAAGGCAAAGAAACTGCTTGATGAGGCAGGGTGGAAGGAGACTGACGGCGATGGCATACGAAGTAAGGTAATTGATGGGAAAAAGGTAAAATTTTCTTTCACGATCAACTATGAAGCTAACCCGCAATGGAAACAGGCCCTTCTGCTTATCCAGGACAAAATGCGCGAGGCAGGAGTTGATATGCAGCCCAACCCTATGGACTTCTCCGCGGTAAGCAAGGCCAATGCCAACCACGATTTTGACGCCATGCTTGGCCAGATGGGCGGCGACCCCAGCCCCGATGACCCTGACCAGTTCTGGAGAACCTCCAACTGGGTCAACAAAGGCGACAATTGCGTTGGCTTCGGGAATGCCCGCACCGACTCACTCATTGACGTGATAAACAGTACCCTGGACCTGGACAAGCGGGCAGTTTATTCCAAGCAGTTTCAGCAAATTGTATATGACGAGCAGCCGTTTATATTCCTGTACAACGTAAAAGTGAAAATAGCCATCAGCAAACGCTTCGACAATGCCAATCCTTACAATACCATACCCTTCGTAATGCTGAATGATTTGAAGCTGAAGGAATAGGCTTAGGTTTAAACGCAAAGTTAACAAAGGGAGAAGTGCTATGCATGGCGTTCTATAGCCAATACCGTATTTTTTTGACTCTTGGTTATTTTCCAACCTCCATCTTCTTTTCCTTCCTTCTTTCTCTTTCTTTATGAAAAAGATCCGCTTTGTCGGCGGCGGGGAAACTATATTTTAACAGTCGTTCAAACGCCTCGGGCTTTATCCTGAAATCACCGTTGAACGGGTAGTTGAATACTACGCCCATAAAAAGCACGAGCGCCATGGTGGTGGAAAGCATCACGGTCATCAATTGCTGTATCCTCATGTTTTCGAGGGCGAAGAAATACGTGAAGAAAATAATGATAAGGCTGCCCGCTATCAAAATGATCCATATCATCTGTGGGATGTAGGGCTTGCTTTCGGTGATCCTTGCCCTCCGTATATCAGAGAACTTGGTAAGGTTGTCTAATAATGCACTGAATATCACCTGTTCCCGGTCGCTATGTGGGTTGATATGGATGATATGAAGGTACATATCATTATAAGAGCCCCATGCCTTTGAACTTTCTTTACCGGCTTCCATTTCCCGCCATTCGCTGTCGAGCACCAGTTGGGTGTACACCCGCAGGTCGGTCTTAATTATTTCCGCCGCCGAGTCCTGCAGTCCCGTGCAGTCCCGGTACAGGTTGCCAACCGCATTGGCTTCATTCATCACTGTGTCATCGGTTTGCCTGTAGTCCTCCCATACGGCAATCACCACAAAAGCAAGCACCACAGCGTACATTACACCTATAATGCCAATAATAAACCCCGCTACATCGTGGCTGCTGCGCAGGGCTTCGGACGGCACTAATTTTCTGACTAACCACAACCCAGATAATGAAACCAGGGAGGTAAATAATACAAAAAGGATGCATAAAAGCCAGCCGGGTATAGATTCTATTATGGTTTGCATATGGGCGATTCTTTGTTTTTTAGTTTAACGCAATTTAATCTTAGATGTTTTAGGTTGCGCGATTCAAAAATAAGAAAATACTGGTTATTCCCAAATCTATCTTTAGATTTGGTCAAAATTGTGGTTTGCATTTTTTGACTTACAACTTACGACGAATGACTTACGGCTTTTTTAACCAATGATAAAATATATCCTTCGGCGGATCCTGGTGTTTATACCTACGCTCATCATCATATCATTGATGGCGTTTGTGATAAGTATTGCCGCGCCCGGCGATCCCGTCGAGCGCCTTGTTAACTCTGCCGGCGGTGAAAACGGGCAGGGCAAAAATGGAAATGTATCTGAAGAACTGAAACAAAAAAAACGCCACGAGCTGGGGCTGGACCTGCCTGTTTTTTACGTCAGCCTTGGCTCCCTTGCCGACTGCGATACCCTTTATAAAATTCCCGATAAAGCCCGGAGGGAAAACCTTGCGCGTTTAACTTCCATTTATGGTAATTGGGACAAAATATCTGCCTATTTCCAGGCTTTGCAGCAAACCAATACCGCCCTCAATTTCCTTCAATCACAAGCAAATACTAATGAAATCAAAGAGGCCATTCTGCATGCCAGGTACACCCTCATCTCCTTAATGGAAACGGCAAAAGACGAAGCCATTACCAATAAAATTGATACGCTGAAAAAGCTCTCCGCCCATATTGCATCAGCCTCGGCATTTGCGGAGGGGGAGAGGTCCATCCAACAAACTTATCTCGACCTAAAAACCCACCCCACCACATGGAAAACCTTTGTCCCACGGCTTGCTTTTAATGGCCTGCATAACCAGTACCACCGCTGGATGTTTGGCAGTTATGACGGTACCGGCATGAAAGGCAGCGCTTATACACGAGGCGTTATTTTCGGCGATTTCGGTATTTCGTACCAGGACCAGCAACCGATCATTACACATATCCGTGAAAAATTTGCATGGTCATTTTTTCTTTCTCTTTTTTCAATTATTATTTCGTATGTAATAAGCATACCCATAGGTGTTTACGCCGCTTACCGCAAAGGCTCTTTGTTTGACAGGGCATCCGGTTTTGTTTTATTCGCCCTGTATTCCATCCCGACATTTTTTATGGGGCTGGTTTTACTTTTACTCTTCGCCAATCCTGACGTGTTCAACTGGTTTCCGGAGTCGGGCGTACAAAACCCAGCCGTATTTGATGAACATTGGTCATGGTTCCAGAAACTATGCCACCACGCGCCTTATCTTGTGTTGCCATTGATCACCTACGTATATTCTTCTTTTGCTTTCATCAGCAGGCAGATGCGCGTAGGCATGCTGGAAGTAATGGGGCAGGACTATATTCGCACCGCCCGCGCCAAGGGCCTGAGCGAAAAGAGCGTAGTATTGAAACACGCCTTGAAAAATGGCCTGTTGCCTATTATCACCGTCTTTTCTACTGTATTCCCTGCGGCCATTGCAGGCTCAGTCATTATCGAAACCATATTCTCTATTCCCGGTATGGGCAGGGAGATATACGAGGCTATTTTAAACCTCGATTTCCCCATGATAGTAGCGGTGTTTACCATTACCGGTGTTTTAACTTTAATAGGCTATTTGGTATCAGATATTTTGTATGCCATTGCCGACCCAAGGATATCATATACTAAATGAACGTGCGTAATAAACATATCTCTTTCAGTGTATATGCATGGCGGCAGTTTTGCAGGAACAGGCTGGCCTATTTCTCTTTATACCTGTTGGGTTTCATTGTGTTTATTGCCCTTTTTTCAAATTTCATCGCCAACGACCAGCCACTTTATGCAAAGTACCGCGGCAAAGTATTTTTTCCCGCATTTTCCACTGCTTTCCATTCATTTTATCTTGACTCTACTTTAAACCAACAAACAAAACATTACGAACCCATCCGTTTCGATTTAGTTGACTGGAAACAAGTGCCACTCGAATCTGTGATATGGGCTCCCATCACTTTTTCAGCCAACCGGCCCGACCCCTATAATCGTGGGACAATCGGCCCCAACGACGAACAATATTACATGGCCCCCGATGGTAAATTGGAGAAATCGCCTTTCATATTTCGCCACCACCTTGGGGCTACGCAAATAGGACAGGATATTGCTGCCGGGCTTGTTCATGGGGCGCGTGTAGCGCTTTTGGTGGGCTTGGTATCTGTGGGCATAGCTGCTCTTATAGGCATCCTCTTAGGGGCGTTGGCAGGCTATTATGGCGATACCCGACTTTATACTTATCGTGGCAAATACTACCTCATTATTTTAGGCATTATCACCGGTTATTTTTATGGCTTTAATACCCGCGGGTATATACTTGCTGATGCGGCAGAAACGAGCGTACTTGTTTTTATTTTCCAGGCAATGCTAAGCGTTTTTATTATGGCGGCAAACATTTTTATTTTTGCTTTGATTGGCAACCTTTTCCGCTTTATTCCTTTTCTTAATAAAAAAGTATATATACCGGTTGACAGCATTGTTTCCCGCCTTATAGAAATACTTAATTCATTGCCCATTTTGCTTCTAATTATTACCATAGCAGGCTTATTTACACAAAAAAGCCTGTTTCTTGTCATGGCTATCATTGGTTTTACGGGTTGGACAGGCATAGCGCGCTTTACCCGTGCAGAATTTCTTCGTAACCGCAATATGGATTATATCGCTGCCTCGCGGTCGCTCGGGTTTTCAGAGGCGCGGATAATATTTCGACATGCTCTGCCAAATTCCCTTGGGCCTGTTTTTGTGACCATTGCATTTGCCATTGCGTCAGCCATATTAGCAGAATCAGCGCTTTCATTCCTGGGTATCGGCGTACCCGATGATGTGGTTACGTGGGGTTCCCTGCTTAGCCAGGGCAGGGAGCAGCATTCGGCCTGGTGGCTTGTCTTTTTTCCCGGCCTCGCTATATTTATTACCGTTACTGTTTACAACCTCATCGGTGAAGGGCTGAGAGATGCTATGGACCCAAGGCTGAAGAAGTGATTTTGAATGCTTAATTTTGAATTTTAAATTATAAAGAGAATAACCCGCATTTTGGACAATACATTTACCCATTACCAAAACCTGATAGAAAAAGAAATCAGCAATATTTCTTTCGGAGATAAGCCTATAGAGTTGTATGAACCATTAAAATACATGATGCGCCTGGGTGGCAAACGTTTTCGCCCCGCTCTGGTTTTAATGAGCAATGGGCTTTTCGGCGGCAGGGAAGAAGTGGCTATTCATCCTGCTATTGGCATGGAAGTTTTTCATAATTTCACTCTTATCCATGATGACATTATGGACAATGCGCCCCTTCGCCGTGGCAAACCTACCGTTCATGAAAAATGGGGGCAAACCATTGCCATCCTTTCGGGTGATGTGATGCTGGTAAAGGCCTATCATTTTATCAGCATGGTGCGCCCGGAAATACTACCGGAAGTTTTGCAGCTATTCAATGAAACAGCCAGCCGGGTGTGCGAAGGGCAGCAATACGATATGAATTTTGAACAAAAACCCAGTGTTTCCATAGATGAATATGTAGAAATGATCGGGCTGAAAACGGCGGCTTTATTGGCGGGCTGCCTGAAAATGGGAGCTATCATTGCCAATGCGCCGATGGAAGACGCCGACAGGATATATGATTTTGGCTATCTTCTTGGTACAGCCTTTCAGGTACAGGATGATCTGTTAGACGCTTTTGGAAATGCAGACACTTTTGGGAAGAGCATCGGCGGCGACATTTTCGCGAATAAAAAAACCTGGCTTACACTGAAAGCAAAAGAAATAGCAAATGCCGAAGATGCCACAGAACTTGATATATTGTTTGCCTCCCGGGTATTGCCACCAGAAAAGAAAATAGCGCGGGTCATGGAAATATACCGGCGCACCGGTGTGAAAGAACTCACAGAAGAAGCCCGTGATTCTTTTTACCACCAGGCGCTTGAAAGTTTGGATGCCATCAATTTACCGGAAGAAAACAAGCAGCCTTTAAAAGGCCTTGCCATTGAACTTATAGAGAGAGTAAAATAGCGGTTGAATATCCTTAACTTTGCCGAAATTTTAGAACTGAAATGTATAACTTAAAAATAATAACATCCAGCGTGAGGCCAGGCCGCAAAGGGCCAATAGTGACTGCCTGGATCGCGGAAGTTGCTAAACAATTTGGCGCTTTTAATGTAGAAGTATTAGACCTCGGCGAAATAAACCTGCCCATGATGAACGAGCCTCATCACCCAATGCTTAAAAAATATGAGCATGAACATACTAAAAAATGGAGTGCGAAAATAGATGAAGCTGATGCTTTTATATTTGTTACTGCAGAATACGATTATAACTATCCGGCTCCGTTAAGAAATGCCCTTGAATATCTTGTCCAGGAATGGGCTTACAAAGCAGCGGGAATTGTAAGTTACGGGGGAGTATCAGCCGGTACAAGGGCCTATAACAGCCTCAAAAATGATTTAGCTTCGTTTACGACCATAACTATGCCTACGGCCGTCCACATCCCGTTTTTTACCCAGTTTATCAATGAGCAGGGTGTATTTGTTGCGAATGAAAATTCAATAAAAGCAGCTCACTCTATGCTCAAGGAAATAGTAAGATGGACAAAAGGTTTAAAACTTATAAAAGAAGACAATAGTTAGCCTATTCCTTCACCAATTTAGCTACATAGCTTCCGTTTTCAAAGTTTAACTTAAGGATATAAAGCCCTGAACTTAGTTTAGATGTATTCAGGTTTAAAATGTTGCTGCCAGTGTTAAGTTCAGCATTTTGGCTGATAAGGGTTTTACCTTCAATATTAGTTAATAGAATGTTTACAGTCCCTTGTCTTGAATTACTTAGACTTATATTGAGCTTGTCTTGGGCAGGAACGGGGAATACAGATACCTGGGGAGTATTCTTTTTTTCATCAATTCCAGTCAATAGAGGTGACAGAACATTTACTTGCCTTACTGCATCTGTTTTATTGCCCCAGGTGTCTGTTATACGGAGGTCGATATTATAATTCCCTGGTGTAATGTTATGCGTATTCCAGTTCCCAAGTAAACCGTTGCTAACAGCTACAGTATCTGGCAGTGTGATTGGTGTAAGCCCTGTATCGCCCGATGGTTGATAAAATAACTGTTTGTTTTTAAAATGCATCCAGTCGCTTGTTGGCGCCCGGTGTATCCATGCTGATCCGTTGATTGGCGCAACGGTATCTGCGTAAATATTGGCAGATTCACTGATAAAATCATATAATACAGCGCTTGTGGAATAGGCAACTGGGTCTGCCGGCAAAGTGCTTTGCACTACTGCCAGATACGAATTATCAATAGCTGATGCACCTTCGCCTACGTTTGAATAGGCGAGAAAGAAAACACTCGTTTTTTCACTTCTTACATATGAACTTACATTAGCGCCGAGTGCAAGTATTTCAGAAGTATCGCTTGACCAATGATAGCCTCCAGAGCCATCTACCCAGTAATTGTTTCCGTAAATTTTCGATTTCCCTTCTGTGCCAATTTCTCCGGCTATGCAGCCACTTACATCGATTACTGACTTATGAAATACATAAAAACTCCAGGTCTCCACGCTACAATTATTAAATGTCAGGGTACGGTCGCTTAACGGCGTTGTATAGGTTGTATAGCTTGAATTGTCGGTGATACTGGAAACTTTAATAGAATCATGCTCCCTGTCAAACCATAATCCTATGGAACGTATTTTTGAATTGCTGATATTTATTTTTGAACCGCTAGAAGGCATCATAGCCCACATAACATTGTAGCATGAATCTACATTTATTTTATACTCTACTCCCTGCACACCTTTTTGAGATTTGTTGAAATGGTAATTATATGCTGAATCGTGCATGCCAAAGGACCAGTTTATTACCGCTGTATCTGGAAATTGGTGCCAAAGCAAAACAGTAGTCGCATTTTTGGCATTGAAAGTAATACTATCCTCAAGAATGAATTCTCCTGCCTGGTTGGTGCCGTTTATATTTATCGTAGCTTCATTTGACATACCTGTAGTCATAAAATCAGGCTGGGTTACATTAACTATGTCCAGCCTCGCCGAATCGGCAACGCTGCAACTGTGTACAAACCCGCCATAGCTAAGTGTAGTATTGCTTATTCTGCCATATGCATCGTTTACAAGTATGATAGCGCGCTGGTAGAAATAGTCCTGCGGGAAGGAAACAGTAGATGAGTCTATAAACACCTTACCGTGGCCAAAGACAATAAGGTCGCCCAAATTTGTAACCTTAGCATCTTTAATTATCAAAACACCTTTCAGGCCAACTATAATTGGGCCTGTGTGAGTAAATGAGCCTGTGATGACAAGCGAATCATAAGGCGCTATCCCAACTATGATAGTATCAGGGTATCCCGTTTTGTATTGACCTGTTTGGTTTTCAAATTTCGGGTGGAAATTTTTATATTTTTCCATTAATTGCATCGCCTGCCCCGGATGATATGGCATTGATGATGAGGCAATTACCTGTGTTTGTTGTTGGGTAGGAACCGGAACCGGCTTTATTTGGTCAAGCATAGGCTGGAGGTTTATTTGCCCAAAAACGGCAAATGGCAGCAGGCACGCCACAAGTGATAAAACTACTGAACTGCTAATTATTTTCATATCGGCTGTTTAATACAAAATTACCAAAACTATGCCAAAATGGTTTATTGAAGTTAAACCATTGATAAGCCATAACCAATAAAGATTATTTTATTTGCAGGGCAGGGCGAAAATGAAACGGCTGCCTTTTCCCAGTTCGCTCTCCACCCATATCCTTCCGCCCTGCGCTATGATAAACTCCTTGGAAATTGCTAAACCGAGCCCTGTGCCGGACTTTGAATTTTCTGCCCCGGGGACTTTAAAAAACTTATCGAAAACCTTGTCCCTATATTTTTCATCAATGCCCGGCCCAAAATCCTTGACTGAAAATTCTACAAAACCATTCTTTTCCTGGGCATCGACCAATATTTTTCCCATTTCTCCTGAATATCGTAATGCATTGGCAATCAGATTTATCATTACCCATGTAGTTTTTTCAACGTCCACTTTTACTTTGGGCAGCAGTCCGCGGGTACTGATCTCTATTTTAACATTTTTCTGTTCAGCCTGGAACTTTAGCGCTTCATATGCAAAGGAAATAATTTCAACGGGGTTTACATCCTGGTAATGAAGTTGCAGGTTGCCGGTTTCTACCTGGGCGAGGTCCAATAGCTCGCTGGTGATTTTAAGAATGCGGCCGGTTTCATCTTTTACGTTGTCAATCAGTTTGTGTTGTTCTGGGTTCATGTCGCCTATACGGGTATCTTCCAGTAATTTAATGCTCATATTTATAGAAGATATTGGCGTTTTCAATTCATGGGAAATGGTAGCAATGAAATTCGTTTTGGCCGAATCTAATTCATAATACTGCGTGATGTCTTTTAAGATGATAACATACCCAATGAGCTTTGCATTATCCCCACCGCCTTCGGCCTTTACATCCAGTATATCTTTGTTGAAAAATGCTTCCTTGCCGTCAACAACTATTCTCATGGGTTTTTGTTTTTCAACAGGTTTCGATCCATCTACCCTGTCGACAATATCTTTAATAAGGGACCTTAACAAATCATTAAGTATGGCCATATCAGGCGCATATTTGCCTGTTAGTTCCAGGGAATGCATCCCAAGCATTTTTGAGGCTTCATTGTTTACAAATAGTATTTCCAGGTTTTCATCCAGCCCAATGATGGCATCGCGCATATTATTGATAATCGTTTCTATGCGTTTTTTTTCAAAAAGGGTTTCCGCAAGGCTTGTATTTTCGTATTCATTCAACTTCAATGCCATTGAATTAAATGCTGCTGCCAATTCGCCAAACTCATCATTAGACTCAAAATGCAGGCTCTGGCTGTAGTTCTTTTCCGCTATTTGTTTTATTCCTTCTGTGAGTTCCCTTATCGGGTTTGCGATGTAGCCGGGGAAATTCAGGCTGAATGTAAGGGCAAGTATCAGTATAAGGGTTCCAAATATTGCCATTAATGCAATGGCCTGGTTGGCTGTATGCTGTGCCTGGTTATTTTTTCTTATCATGGCCTGCAAATTGACATCCATTACCTGTGTGATCAAACCTTTGACTGTTTGATAAGCGGGTAATATTTGTGCAGGATAAACCTCCGGGCTGAAGCTGCTGTCTTTTCTGATCTTTGAGAACAGATTAAAATATGCAGCTGAGTTTGTACGGAGCGCGGAGGCAAAGTCTCCCTCGCCGGGTTCTGTAATATCATGTTCTTCGGCGCTAAGGTTTTTTTCAAAAGCTGCAAGGTTATCACCGTACTTTTTATCGTCAAAAGTTTTGCCCGGGTTTAGAAATTTTTGAGCCTGTATTGATTTGATCTCGTCAATAGCATTCAGCATATTTTTTGAATACTGCACAGATTCATAGTTATCTTTTATAATGGCCGATGAATCGTTAGATAGCTTATATAGGCTGTATCCGCTTACCACTACCAGTGACAATATTACTATAAAAAGAAAAGCAATGCCTAAAGCAATTTTTGTCTTGATCTTCATACTAAGAAACAATCATGATGTCAATGTCTTTATAAGCCAGCTTGTTAACCAACTCGCTGAAAACATTGGCATGGAAAATATATTTTAGCAGGGAAAACGCCGGCTTGCCAATGATAATCGAAGTTACTTTTCTTTCGATTGCCACATCGGCAATGGCCTGGGCAACATGGCTGCTTTGCACCTGTACCACTTCCCCTCCCATTTCAGTAGCAAGCTTGAAATTATTGATCAGGTGACGCTGAGATGCAAGGTTTATTTTGTCTGCAGATTCGCGGGGTGTTTGTATATACAGTACAATGAATTTCGAGTTGTAAAACGATGCCAGCCTTGACGTTTTCCGGATGAGTTTTTTAGCGCTTTCTTCGTGGGTGCTGATGCAGGTAAGGAATTTTTCGGGACGAAGTTTGTCTTTTTTTATCAAAACCTCAGTATCAATTTTTCGCACTACCTGGCTGGCCACTTCTTTCAGTGCAAGCTCTCTGAGCTGTAGTATTTTATCCGGGACAAAGAAATTTCTTAATGCCGTTTCTATTTTACTTTTATCATAAATTTTCCCCTCATTCAGCCTCTGCACCAATTCGTCAGCTGTCAGGTCAATATTCACGACTTCGTCTGCGGCCTGCAATATACTGTCGGGTATGCGTTCCTGTACTTCAATGCCGGTTATTTCTTCCACTTCTACATTCAGGCTTTCGAGGTGCTGGATATTTACGGCGCTTATTACGCTGATACCGGCATCCAGAATTTCCATAACATCCTGCCAGCGTTTATCATGTTTTGAACCGAAAACATTGGTATGCGCCAGCTCGTCTACTATTACTACCTCAGGGTGGTCGGCCAGGATCGCGTCCAGATCCATTTCTTCCAGCTCCTTGCCTTTATAAAATATTTTGCTCCGTGGGATAACCGGCAGACCTTCCATCAATTGCTGCGTTTCTACCCGTCCATGTGTTTCTATGTAGCCGATCTTTATATCTATGCCGTTTTTCAGCAAAGCATGCGCCTCCTGCAGCATCCGGAAAGTTTTTCCAACCCCAGCGCTCATACCGATATATATTTTAAACTTTCCGCGCCGGGTATTCTTTATGAGGTTAAGGAACCTCTGAACGGACTGTTCTTTTTCTTTTTCTTCGCCTTCTGTCATTTATGTGTGATTATATTTCTTTGTATATCAAAGTAGCATTATTACTTTAAATCGTTCAAAGCTATATTAAGTTTCAGCACATTTATCTTTTCTTTCCCAAAAAGGCCAAGCAATGGTTTTTCAGTATATTGTTCTACAAGGCTATTCAGCTTTTCCTCAGGTATATGGCGGATGCGTGCAATGCGTGGCACCTGAATTTTAGCAGCCTGTACCGAAATATTAGGGTCGAGCCCGCTTCCGGAGGCAGTAACTATATCACTTGGTATGTCTGCTTTATTTATGCCGGGGTTGTGCTTCATAAATGTATCAATAAGCCCCTGGGTTGCTTTAAGGTAATCAGGGTTGTAAGGCCCTTTATTTGACCCGCCTGAAGCCTGATCTTTATAATCTGAAACATAATTGACAGCCGATGGCCTGCTCCAGAAATATTTATCATCCGTAAATTTTTGCCCTATGTTTTCAAAGCCGATTACTTTACCATTCTTTTCAATAGTTACGCCATTGCCGCCACCTGGGGCAAGTTTGGCTATACCGGTTATTAATAATGGATAGAGGCCTGCAAGCAATACTATCATTATCAAGGTTAATTTTATAGATGGCCAAAAGTATGTTTTCATTTCTTTATTTTTTAAAATCTTAATTCAAAATTCTATTATACCGTTTAAATAAACACCCCAACGATCAAATCTATCAATTTTATTCCAATAAATGGTACCAAAATACCGCCTAGTCCGTAAATAAGCAAGTTCCTGCGAAGGAGGGCGCTGGCGCCAATGGGCTTGTATGCCACACCACGCAATGCAAGTGGTATAAGTAGCGGGATAATAATCGCATTAAATATGACAGCTGAAAGTATCGCGCTTTGCGGGCTGGCAAGGTTCATAATATTCAAGGCCTGCATCTTTGGAATGGCTAACATGAATAATGCTGGAACAATAGCGAAATACTTAGCCACGTCATTGGCAATGGAAAAGGTAGTAAGTGTGCCGCGTGTCATTAAAAGTTGCTTGCCAATTTCCACTATTTCAATAAGTTTTGTTGGGTCGTTGTCAAGGTCAACCATGTTTCCGGCTTCTTTGGCAGCCTGTGTGCCGCTGTTCATTGCTACGCCTACATCAGCCTGTGCAAGTGCTGGGGCATCATTGGTGCCATCACCCATCATTGCCACCAATTTTCCACTTGCCTGCTCTTTGCGGATATAGGTCATTTTATCTTCCGGTTTGGCTTCGGCTATATAGTCATCCACCCCTGCTACATTAGCTATGTATTTTGCAGTAAGAGGGTTATCTCCTGTTACCATTACAGTTTTGATGCCCATCCTGCGCAGCCTTTCAAACCTTTCCTGAATGCCCGGCTTGATAATATCCTGGAGTTCGATTACGCCTATTATCCTGTCATTTTCTGATACTACAAGGGGCGTACCACCATCGGTAGCTATTTCCTTTACTTTCTGGTCAATTTCAGGAGGGCAGGTATTTCCCGCTTTAACTACTTTAGCTTTTATAGCGTCGAATGCGCCTTTACGGATTTTTGTACCGTTGGACAAGTCAACCCCGCTGCTACGGGTTTCGGCTGTGAACTTGATGAACGTTGCATTTTCTATACTTTCCGGAGAAGCATTCATTTTTGAATCAATTGTCTTTGCAAGATCAATAATGGATTTGCCTTCGGGCGTTTCATCAGCCAGCGAACTCAGTACACAACTTTGAATGAATTTAGCGTTATCCTCCCCATTGGCAGGATAGAAATTGGTCGCTTTCCGGTTGCCGATGGTAATAGTTCCTGTTTTATCTAATAGCAATACGTCTATATCGCCTGCGGTTTCAACAGCTTTACCTGATTTGGTAATTACGTTGGCACGCAATGCCCTGTCCATCCCTGCAATCCCAATAGCTGATAATAACCCGCCAATGGTAGTAGGAATAAGGCATACAAACAGCGATATAAGAGCAGCAATGGTTATCGGCGAATTGGAATACTCGGCAAATGGCACGAGGGTAACGCAAACGATAATAAACACAAGCGTAAAGCCCGCCAATAATATTGTAAGAGCTATTTCATTTGGTGTTTTCTGGCGGGTAGCGCCTTCTACAAGAGCGATCATTTTATCCAGAAAAGATTCACCAGGCTGGGTAGTTACCATCACAGTTATTTTATCCGACAATACTTTTGTACCGCCCGTCACGCTGGATTTATCGCCGCCCGACTCCCGTATCACGGGGGCAGATTCGCCTGTAATGGCCGATTCATCAATAGTCGCAAGACCTTCAATGATCTCGCCGTCAGAAGGTATCATTTCCCCTGCATTAACAATGAAAACATCGCCTTTTTTGAGTTCTGAGGAACTTATGCGTTTCATGGTCCCATTTGGCATCAAAACATTTGCAGGTGTTTCTTCCCGGGTTTTTCTTAAAGAATCGGCCTGCGCTTTACCCCTCGCCTCGGCAATAGCTTCAGCGAAATTGGCAAACAAAAGGGTTATAAAAAGGACAATAAATATAGTAAAATTATACCCTACCGATCCTTGCAAACTATTGTTATTAAATAGGGTACCGATTGTAACAATAAGCATTATCACTGTCCCTATTTCAACTGTGAACATCACCGGATTTTTAATCATCACGGCAGGGTTCAGCTTTACGAATGAATGTTTTATCGCGGTATTTACCAGGTCTCTCCGGAACAGCGATGTATTTCTAATTCTCTTTGACATGTCTTCAGTTTTTATTGTAAATTAATATACATCTTTCTTATTAAAATCCGGTTAAATAATCCGCTATAGGCCCTAAAGCTAATGCCGGAAAAAATGCGAGGGCTGCTATTATCATTATTACGGCATAAGTCATTAACCCAAAAGTAAATGTATCTGTAGCCAGTGTGCCTGCCGATGCCGGGACATATTTTTTCTTAGCCAATATACCGGCTATTGCTACTGGCCCAATAATTGGAAGGAAACGTGAGAGTAACATCACAATACCATCAGTAATATTCCAAAATGGTGTATTGCCGCCCAATCCGCCAAACTCAGAGCCATTATTGGCAGATGCTGAACTATATTCATAGAGCATCTCACTAAAGCCGTGGTAAGTGGGGTTATTTAGCCAGCCCGCTAAGTCTTTAGGGTTATTTGCAAATAAATGGGATGACAGGGCAGTACCAGCCAATATCATTAGCGGATGCCACAAGGCTATAATAACCGCAATTTTCATTTCCTGGGCTTCCACTTTTTTCCCAAGGAATTCCGGCGTTCTGCCTACCATTAATCCGCTGATAAATACCGCAATTATTATAAATATGTAAAAATTAAGAAAGCCAACCCCTACGCCACCAAAAAATGAATTTATCATCATGCCGAGCATGGTGATCATTCCTGTAAGGGGCATAAAGCTATCATGCATTGCGTTTACAGAGCCATTGGAAGTAACAGTAGTAGAAACGCCCCAATAAGCTGAAGCAGCCGAGCCAAAACGCATTTCTTTTCCCTCCATGTTGCCAAAGGCTTGCTGAACGCCAAGCTGGGAAACGGCAGGGTTTCCTTTCATCTCATAATAGACGGCAGGAATGAGAAAAGACAGAAAGCCAACCATCATTACACTAAAAATGACAATGGCCAGTCTTCTTCTTTTCAGGATGTGCCCCAATGCCAATACTAAAGCGAATGATATAAGCAGGATGCTTATCACTTCTGTCATATTCGCTATGTATGTTGGGTTTTCAAGTGGATGTGCTGAATTTGCCCCGTAGAAACCGCCTCCATTGGTGCCAAGCTGCTTAATTGCTATCATGGCAGCAACGGGCCCACGTGATACCGTCTGGGTATCTCCCTGCATAGTAATTAGACTTGTTTTGCCCTGAAATGTCATCGGTGAGCCGGTAAATAATAAAATAACGGCTACTACGATTGAAAGGGGCAATAATATCCTTGTGCATGATTTGGTTAAATATACATAGAAATTTCCAAGTTTATCGGTTTTCTTCTCTTTCATAGCTATGAACACAATAATACATATGGCAATACCTGTACCCGCACTAATGAATTGGAACAGCATCAATACCAGTTGGCCTAAATAAGATACTCCCGTTTCACCAGAATAGTGTTGAAGGTTAGTATTTGATATAAAACTTATGGAAGTATTAAAAGCAAGGTCTGCTGGCATTGATGGGTTGCCATCCGGGTTAAGCGGCAGCCACCCCATATTCATCATGATAAACATGGAAAAGAGAAACCATACCAAATTAATGGTAAGCATAGCCTTCAGGCTTTGTTTCCAATCTAATTCCTCCGCCTCATTTATTCCGCAAATCCGGTAAAAAAATCGCTCTAAAGGCGACATAAAATCAAGGATGGTTTTCTCACCCTGAAAAACTTTTGCGATATAGCGTCCCAATGGGATGCTCAATACAAAAAGGATCAAAAAACAGGCAATAATGCCTAAAATTTCAGTATTCATTTGATTAATTGTTAATAGTTAATTGTTTTAATCCCATGCCACATATTTATAAATTTAATCTGTGAATCTGTGGCCTCCTTTCTTTAAAACTTTTCCGGCTTTATAAGTACATAACACAAGTAGCCGAAAACCAAAATTGATACGATAAATAATGCAATCATTTTTTTATTTATTTAAAAAGCCCGATCAGGACTTAGGTTTATATTTTGTCAAAAAAATCAATGGATTTGTAAAATAACCAAAAGCCAACCAGGGCCCCTGAAATCAATAAAATTGTAACTAACATACTTTTAAGTTTTTAATTAATAATTTCTCTTTTTAAAATCTTGCTATCAAATCCATAGCCGCGGTATATTGGTCTTTTTTTATACCGTTATCAAAAGGGGTTACATTATCCGCATAGGCCCTGTCGTAACTTATCTCTGGCCGTATGCAAACCAAGTCATTAAACCGGTAGCAAATCCCTATTGTGTGGCCAGAATAGGCAGAAACAAAATCTGTCCTGTTGCCTTGCGGGTCATTAAGAAATTCATTTCGGATAGAGAGGTAACTTTTAGCGGATAAAAACACTTCGAAATAATTTACCAGCCCTATCGCAGAAGTAATACCTGGAATAACAGGCCCCGGGCCTGTTTCCATAAAATAAGGTTCCGATGGGCCATTAATTACCGTGCCTCCAACCCTTGCACCCCACTGCCACATATAATATCCTTCAGTCATCATAAAAACCTTTTTAGTAAAACAGTGTCCCCATGTTACTACCGCCTGTTGCAGGTTATCATGATCGTTAGTATAATAACCTTTACCTATGGATGGAATACCTCCGTAGAGTGAATTGTTATTATTCTTAGCCACCCAGCGGAGCATAGCCAATCCATTCAGGTTTGCTGAATTGCTCCAGGGCGTAACGTCATTGCCAGCATGGGCGCCTATTATCAATTGAACATATTTGCTGAATTTGAAGGTAGCCAGACCACCCGTAAAAGTAAATGGGTCGCCAATAAACATCATTGAATGTGTATACAGGAAATTATCCGGTGCCCACTGGTCTTCAATATCTGATGGGGAAAGGAACCGACCAACTTTGATCAGCATGCCTTCTGCCACTTCAGGGATATACAAAAGTCCATAAAACTGGGCTGCATCATAGCCATATAGGCTATTATGAGTTAATAACTGGTCGCTGAAAACACCTTTTGCCATGGTATACCGGTAATCTTCGCCGTAGATATTGTCAACAAGAAAGCCCCAGTCCATGTTTTGGGCCTGGGCGGTATTGGGTTCGCGTTCAAAACGCAATACAATATGGTCAAGCTCAACTTTATTAGCAGCTATATCATAGCCAGTTGGAGCATTGGAATTTTTTGATGAACTAAGGTTGCCTCCAACATCTACCCAGCCATATATTCTTATCTGACTTTTATTATCCGCCAACCCTAATAACTTTTGTAAAGGATAATTTGTATTATCATTTGCTTCTCCAATAACCGGCCCACCATCCCAATCTGAACCTGGAAAGGGAGGTGAGATCAGCGGGCTTGATAATATCTTTACAGCGGTATCGTTTGCAATGTCTTGCGCAGACACGGTCCTTCCCATTATTACTACAGTGGCCGCAGATAAAAATATTATAAATTTAGTTTTCATTTTAGTTTTAATGGTCTGTGATTGGCTGTTTAAGTTTTACTATTTCTTTGTAAAGCAGGAACCAGGGCGCCGGTATCAATAAATCCGGCGCCGGTATTCCTGCCATCAAATTACACAATAGAAAGAAACCAATATATTATAACCTGAATTCTATCGCTGCAATTATCCTGTCTTCATAAGTTCTGAGGTCAGGTGTCCATCCTGTCGGAATAGGCGTTGTTGTATACCCAGTAGGAGACGTTACACCTCCGGGGCCTGCAAAATATGGTACACTGGAATGACGGTGTACGTATTCAATTTTAAATTCTATACTTTGGTTTGGCGTCCAGCTAATACCTGTAGATGCATCCCATCCTGTAAACTGGTTGCCTGGGTTTTCAGTGAATGGAAATTCACCGGAAGTACCTCCATTTTGGGTAGGATTATATGGGTTAGGGAATGGGCTTGCCTGACCCGTAGGCGCCAGGACAAGGTAGCGGCCAGGGTTAGTCATCCAGCCGCCCCCGATATACCATCCAAATTTTCCATGGTCAAACCATACCTTGTTGTATACCATCCAACTGGCGAAATACTGTGCAGGCCCTTGCAGCGAATCTCCATTTTTAAAGCCGTTTACACCATCGCCTTTTTCAAAGCCAATGTCGCCTGTAAGTGAAAATGCAGCCTGAGTTATACCTTTTGAAGATTTTGGTTTATGATAGTATCTCTGTAGATAGCTATTATCTGAGTGAAACCTGTGCCTGCCTGTAAGGCCGGCAGCATCAGTTCCCCAATAATCATTGGTAAGCAGTTTGAAATTTTCATTGCCGCACCACGTAATATTGCCACCAAAGCCCGGCAAGGCATTGAAAGTGCCATAGCTCTGCCAGCCATTTATGATCCAAGGCTCTATTTTCAATTTATCAGTTACGAAAATTTGCGTCCTGATACCATTAAAAAACCATGGGGTATTGTCAGAAGTATAAGAGGCCTGGTATTCCCAGTTCTCTTCCTGGTAATATGAGTTCAACCCTATATAAGACATGAACAAGCCGCCATCTACGTTTATGCCATTCAATACATTAAAATGGTAACCGCCATACGCTTCGCTTATATAACGATAGGCATCAGCCATATCATATTGGCCACGGTATGGGCTAAGGTCATTCCTTGGAACAACTATTGAGCGTGTACCAAGTTGTGTTAATATCCTTCCCCGCGCGTTATCATAGTCAAATTCTGCCCCAAGTACCGCATCAGATACATCCATCTCATTGTCGCGGGCAAGGGCGGTAGAACCCACTACTGTATGATCATTCGGGTTCCAAAAGGAATAGGTGACATTTGCGTCCACCATCATTATGCCGGTCACATATTTATTATGCAACAAGGCAGAATCCCTGCGGTCGTTACCGTTTTGCCATGTCTGGTCAAATCCATCCCATGGTGTTTGGTCTTTTATAGCAGGCGGTGTGGGCGACAAGGTAGTGGTTTGCGCAGTAGCGCCAAATGCTGAAACTATCAGCATTAACAGTAAAAATACTTTCTCTTTCATTGTGTGCTATCTTTTATTTTTATTAATTGATTATCAAACTTAGTTTTTTTTGTAAAATATTCACATTTTTTAACATTTCAAATCTTGGGGTTATTTTTTTGCCGAAAGCTGACTTTCGTTAGTTAAAAACATGATATCCCGCACTAATCCTATTATTAATGGTCTGCCCGCCTCTATGCCAAAGAACTGCCATAAAATAGAAACATGCAAAATAAAAATATAAGTAATTGATAAACAGAAGATAATATCGATGATTCTATATTCCGCCGGGAATATCGAAAGGTAAATATACTTCCATTTTGGAAGGGTTGCGTATCGAAACGGAAGAATAAAGAAACAGGTTATTCCCTTCGCTTGGATTTAATAGTGTTTATTTTTCCCTTACCAGGTTAAATTTTCTTGGTGCTGTTAAGATCAATGGAGTACTTTCAATAGATACATTACTGGTATCAAGCCCGTAACTTGACTGGTCAGACATACCGAGTTTTTTTATCTCAAAATAACTTCTCATTATAAAGTTTTCTATGGGGCTTAATTCATTTTCGTAAGAGAGAAAACTCTTTAAAAGTATGAAATAAAAATCCCCGCTTACCTTATTATTGCTTAAAGACTGGTACCGGCTTGTAATATCAATTTCTTTACAATTTACCAGATCCTGCACCACATACCTGAAAAAATGGTTTATCCGCGGTTCTATTCGGAAACCAAGGCTGAAAGTAACCCATATTACATCATTCTTTTCCAGTATTTCCACCTTATAGCTGGCTTCGTAAGGGGTATCAAGGGTATTTACATGAATGAACCAGTATATGTCAGCCCTTTTAGGAGTCTTATTCAATAAAGAATAAATAATCTTGGACTCTATCATATTCTTATTGGCAGATGAAGTAAGGTATATAAGATTAGTTGAAAGCTGGTTCACAGTCGTGTCATTACTTAATTGTCTTAAAACCGGTAAATAAGGGGAAAACGGTTCAAATTCGGTTAACCGGCTTTTTATCATATTCGCTTTGTGCCACACAAACATGATATACATTAATATCATACCCAGGGCAATGCTTATCCATCCGCCCTCAGGAAATTTTTTAAGGTTGGCAATAAGAAATGAGGTTTCGATGAAAAGAAAAAGGCAGGTTAAGCAAATAATAAGAATAATATTTACCCGCTTGATGGCCAACCATGTATTAATAAGGATGGTAGATGATAACATGGTAAGTGTAACTGCCAGCCCGAAGGCAGCCTCCATGTTTTTAGATTCCTTAAAATGAAGCACAATGGCAATACAACCAGCCATAAATACCCAGTTTATGCCCGGTACATACATCTGGCCTTTAATATTTGTAGGGTACACGATTTTAAAACGCGGCCAAAGATAAAGGCGCATGGCTTCGGATATAAGCGTAAAAGAACCGCTAATCAAAGCCTGGCTGGCGATGATGGTGGCAATAGTGGCTAAAATGATGCTGTATATTCTTATTTGTTCCGGCACGATCTGGTAAAATGGGTTTAAAATTCCCATCGGTTTTCCCTGATGAGCCATGAGCCAGACCGCTTGTCCTGCATAAGAAAGTACTAAAGTGATTTTAATAAAAATCCAGCTCACCCTTATATTGTTTTTGCCGCAATGCCCCATGTCTGAATACAATGCTTCCGCCCCAGTGGTACAAAGAAACACTCCACCTAAAAGCCAAAAACCGCCGGGATATTCTGATAATAACCTGTAACCGTAATATGGGCTTAATCCCTTTAGTATCCAGAGATTGGGAATTACTGTCATGGCGCCGATAATGCCGATAAAAGAAAACCATATAAGCATAGCAGGTCCAAAAACG
>Ga0302280_1000298_pt1 | contig 43227 bp, 46 predicted proteins | sample III_Fen_E1_1_FD_198771 | JGI IMG/M metagenome (GOLD analysis project Ga0302280, IMG submission 198771) | Peat permafrost microbial communities from Stordalen Mire near Abisko, Sweden - III_Fen_E1_1 | ecosystem: Environmental > Terrestrial > Soil > Wetlands > Permafrost | place: Sweden: Abisko... | reverse complement strand
ATTGCAATCAACCTGCTAAATCAAGAAAAAAAATCAAAGCTTTCTATGACTCACAAGAAGTTAAGAGCTAACTATGATAAAGAATACTTAAAAACACTTTTAAATTTTAATGCGTGAAACCTGTGTTTTCAAACACCAGTTATCCTATTATTACTACCTTTGCGCGATAATTAAGCATGTACCTTGCAAACTCAAAAAGACATACGTTCACTTTCTTTAGAAGAATTGAAAACCATTTTTATTGAAATGGGCGAACAAGCCTTTCGTGCCAAACAAGTGTATGAATGGCTATGGAAAAAATCTGCGTGCACGTTTGATGAGATGACTAACCTCTCAAAAGCCACGCGGGAACTGCTAAAGGGTAATTTTGTGATTAATGCAGTAACTATAGATAAAATGCAGGTGAGCAGAGACCGCACTATTAAAAATACATTTAAATTATATGATGGAAATATTGTAGAAGGTGTACTAATTCCCACTACATCTAGAATGACGGCTTGTATTTCATCACAGGTGGGTTGCAGCTTAACATGTAAGTTTTGTGCAACAGGTCGTTTGGAACGTTTGCGTAATTTAAATGCCGATGAAATTTATGACCAAGTAGTTTTGGTAAAGAATCAGGCAGAAGAAAAATACAAAACACCACTTACAAACATTGTGTATATGGGCATGGGCGAACCTTTGCTTAATTATAAAAATGTAATGGAATCAATTTTAAAGATCACTTCTCCTGAAGGACTAAATATTTCACCGCAACGCATTACTTTAAGCACTGCGGGCGTTGCCAAGATGATAAAAAAATTAGGAGATGATAATGTAAAATTTAATCTAGCTTTATCATTACATGCTGCGAACGACGAGAAACGAAATAAGCTGATGCCCATTAATGAAACAAATAGTTTAGAAGCACTGGCAGAAGCATTGGCGTACTTTTATGAAAAAACAGAAACACGTATTACTTATGAGTACATTGTGTTTAAAGACTTTAATGATACGTTACAAGATGCGATAGAGTTGGCGGTGTTTTGTAAAAAAGTGCCATGCAAATTAAATATTATTGAGTACAACCCAATTGAAGACGGGGAATTTCAACAAACCACTCCTGAGCGCTTGCAAGCATTTGTAGGATATTTAGAAAGTAAAAATGTTATTGTAAATATCCGCAGAAGCCGTGGCAAGGACATTGATGCGGCTTGCGGACAATTGGCAAATAAAAAAATGAAGGGCTGAGAGGACGATTATAAGGATCAATAGAACAGTTGTCCGGACACTCTCCTATGCCACAAGGAACCAAATTATCCAACTGCGATATTAAATTAATTGGAAAATGGGTGAGTGCAGGGTATCCAAATAATTAATACTTTTAAAAGATTTTTTCAGAATACATTTTATGAGCGTTAAAGAAATACAAGCTCCCATAGCTAAAGAAATGGCAGAGTTTGAGGCGAAATTCGTTTCTTCAATGAAAAGCAACGTTCCTTTGTTGGACAAAATTACGCACTATATTGTAAAGCGTAAAGGCAAGCAAATGCGCCCGATGTTTGTGTTTTTATCTGCTAAAATTTGTGGGGAAATGAATGAGTCATCGTATCGTGCCGCTTCATTGATAGAGCTATTGCACACAGCTACATTGGTGCATGATGATGTGGTGGATGATTCAAACGAGCGCAGAGGTTTTTTTTCGGTAAATGCACTATGGAAAAATAAAATTGCAGTGTTGGTTGGTGATTTTTTATTGTCGAGAGGATTATTATTAGCCACCGAAAACAAAGATTTTAAATTGTTGGAACTTGTATCGAATGCGGTAAGAGAAATGAGTGAGGGAGAATTGCTTCAGATTGAAAAAGCCCGTAAATTGGACATAGATGAGTCTGTTTATTATGACATCATTCAAAAGAAAACCGCATCACTAATTGCATCGTGTTGCGGTTGTGGTGCAGCTTCTGTAACAACTGATCAAAATGTAATTGAACGGATGAGGGCTTTTGGTGAGGCTGTAGGTATGGCATTTCAAATAAAAGACGATTTATTTGATTATGGTTTTGGAAGCAACATCGGTAAGCCTACAGGTATAGACATTAAAGAAAAAAAGATGACTTTGCCTTTAATTTACGCACTTAACAAAGCATCATATTTTGAAAAAAGAAGAATCATCAATATTGTAAAAAATAATAACAACAATCCTAAAAAAGTAGCCGAAGTGATTGATTTTGTTATAAAAAGCAAAGGCATTGAATACGCAGAACAAAAAATGAATGAGTTTAAAACCACAGCGTTAAACATACTTAATGAATTCTCTGACAGCCCTTCCAAAAGCTCATTAGCGGAGTTGGTATGTTATACTACAGACAGGAAAAATTAGTGTTTTTTTTCTAGGAATATACCAAAATCTGCTTTTTAGAACGAAAGGCTAATTTATAATTTGCTTCTTATAAATACCTCACGGAACTATTATTTTTAGGCAATTGTGAGCCCACTAATACAGCCACACAATGGCGTTCTTTACCTTTTTCAGTTGATGTTATTATTATTTTTAACTCTTGAGTTGAGTTGGAATGAAAAGTAAAAGCATCTAATTTTTTACCATTTGCATCGCTGTTAAAAATTTCATTGTTGCTATCGTCAACAATTTTAAAACTTACCTTTTCAGCAAATAACTGTTCGGTATTAATTTGTATTTTATAGTTGTATCCTTTGTAAAACACCAAACGTAAGTCAGCCTGTTTTCCTTCTTTCACTTTCACAATATTTGTTTGTCCGTTAAAAGAATATGGGTCTAATTTATTTATTCCCTCTTTTACAGCGTCCTTACACTGAGCTTGCAAAGGGGCATTGAACACAAGAGCAAAAATAAATGTTAACAGGGCGGAATAGGTTTTTAATAATTTCATGTGAGCAATAATTTTTAAGAGGTTATTTTATTTCTTAATGCTGTTATTTTTGCAAGAATTGACTTCAATTGTTCTGCCGATAATTCGTATGATGTATTGTTTCCAATACTTACCATTCCTTCGTCTGCAGATTTGGCATTAGCTTGTGCCGCAACTTGCTTCAAAGAATTATAGATGGAAGCAATATCTTGTAAGTCCACCAACAAGGTTTCTATTTCTTTATCAGATTTGTAATTTTCAAGTTGACCCACCAAATTTTTGATAACAAATTTTTGATCGGCAATTAAACTGATGATTGCTTTGTTTGGGGTTTTATCTGCAATTTTCGAGATAACATACATTGCCTCTATCCATCCACCACCAGCCATTATAGCAGTTGTGTTATTCATTTTATTTTCACCTAAAAACAAATTAGTACTCACATTTACTTCCGATACAATTTTTTTTAATGAATCGATATTGTTGGAATTGTTAGTTACACGTTTAGCTACTGATTGCATAAACTCACCTTCTATATTTAGTGATGCGGTAAGGTCGCTCGTGTTTTTTAAGTAAGTATTCATCAATTGTTTTTGCTCATATAATAAGCAAAGCGATAAGTCTGCCGAGTACACTCCAAGGTTAATGGCTTTAGAAAAATTAGTTACATATTTTGAAATGTTAGTTGAGGGATTTAATAATGATTTGTCAAACGTTGCTCCTGAATTTTTAAGCAATATAAATGTTTCGATAGCCGAAGGAATATTGTATGTAGTTTCATTTGTAAGTGTGTCTTCATCAGCAACTGCTGCAAGCGAATCAGCATTCGCTTCCTCCGATGGTTTGTTTGAACCCCCGCAACTTGCAAAAACAATTAGTGTTATAAACAATGATCCGTTTAAAATATATTTTTTCATTTTCAGTATTATTTTTGAGTTATTGCTTCTCACAAACTTAATCATATTATTACAATACGTAATCGTTTTTGTACACTAAAAAATACTTTAATCATTATTAATTTATCATTTCAAATCCTGTATAAGGCACTAGCGCCGGAGGTATCCTTATGCCGGCGGGCGTTTGGTTATTCTCTAATAAGGAAGCTACGATGCGAGGTAATGCCAACGCACTTCCGTTAAGCGTATGTGCCAATTGAGGTTTTGCATCACCATCTTTAAACCTTAATTTTAAACGATTACTCTGAAATGCCTCAAAATTAGAAACAGAACTTACTTCCAACCATTTTTCCTGCGCTGCCGAAAACGTTTCAAAATCGTATGTTAAAGCCGAAGCAAAACTCATATCACCTCCGCATAATTTAAGTATTCGGAAGGGTAATTCTAAATCGCGCAACAAGCCTGCTACGTAATTACGCATGTCTTCCAACGTTTGATAGGACATAGAAGGATGCGCAATCTGTACAATTTCTACTTTGTCAAATTGGTGTAAACGGTTTAATCCTCGTACGTCCTTACCATAACTTCCTGCTTCTCTTCTGAAACATGGAGTGTAGCCGCACATCTTTATGGGCAACTCACTCGATTTTACAATCACATCGCGGTAAATATTGGTAATAGGTACTTCTGCTGTTGGTATCAAATACAAATTGTCAACCGTTGCATGATACATTTGTCCTTCTTTATCGGGTAATTGTCCGGTTCCAAAACCTGAAGCTTCATTTACCAAAATAGGCGGTTGTATTTCCAAATAGCCTGCTGCTGTTGCTCTGTCTAAAAAGAAATTAATTAATGCACGTTGTAATCGAGCCGCTTTCCCTTTATACACGGGAAATCCTGCCCCTGTTAATTTTACTCCCAATTCAAAATCTATTAAATTATATTGTTCAGCAAGCTCCCAATGTGGTTTTGCACCTGAATGCAAATTAGGAATTACACCTTCTTCATGAATGTTTTCATTATCGGCAGGTATTTTACCTTTAGGTACTTCATAACTCGGTGTATTTGGAATCAGCACTAATAGTTTATATTGTTCTTCTTCTGTATTTTTAAGCTGTTCCGAAAGCTTATTAGAACTCTCTTTAAGCGCGGCACTTTTGTTCTTCAGCTCATAGCCTTCAGCCTTTTTTCCTTGTTTGTAAAAATCACCAACTTGCTTCGCAATAATGTTTGCTTCATTTAATAATGAATCCAGTTCATTTTGAGTACGACGACGTTCGTTGTCCAATTCCAACACCTGCTCAATGATTGATTTTGCATCGAAGTTCTTAATTAATAAACGCTCAATAGCTTCTTCTTTGTTTTCGCGGATGTACTGTAGTTGTAACATATATTTTTATTATAATTTCAAGAATGCCGGATTTTGCCTTGTATCCTGAATAGTGATTATTTCTATTTCCTTTTTATTAACTCTATAAAACAATGTTGTGTGTTTTGTAATCACACATTTTCTTACATTTTTCTTGATTTTCGATTCAGGATACATTGATGGAGCATCGGCAATTTGGTTTATGGTTTTAAAAGTTTTGAAATGAACTTTTGTTTTACCTTTTCCGACCATTCATCTTGCAGATAAGTTATTATTTTATCGAGATTTTTTTCGGCTCGTTCCGAAATAACAATACGAAATGACATTATTTGTATTTGGAAATTACTTTATTGAAATCCTTTTTTTTCCCTTTTTCAATGTCGTTTAATCCAACTTCAATATCTTCAATCTGCGCATCGTTAAGGGTTATCCAAAAGTCATTCTTCTTCCGCCCTTTGTTTATTAGAAATGTATGCAACTCTACTAATTTATTCTGTTCAAGTGTATCAATCTTTCTAAATAATTCAATCTTTAGTTGTGCAATGTTCATTTGTTGAGAGTTTTTTTAATTATTGCATTCACAAATTAACAGTCAAAAATAAAAAATCTCTCAAACTTATGCTTAAGCTTGAGAGATTTTAACTAAAAAATAATCTTACTATGCTTCTGCAAATGGAACAACAGAAACGTACGATTTATTATCGCGTTTCTTTTTAAATTCCACAGTACCATTAGTTAAAGCAAATAATGTATGGTCTTTACCAATACCTACGTTTAAGCCCGGTCTGTGTTTAGTACCACGCTGACGAACGATGATGTTTCCTGAAACGGCCAATTGACCACCATAGATTTTAACACCTAAACGCTTGCTGTGCGATTCGCGACCGTTATCACTACTACCGGCTCCTTTCTTATGTGCCATGTTATTAAGTTTAAAAGTTTAAATTAAAAATTAAAGAGTGTTTAACTCTGTATTATTCGCTAACCTTTTTTTTAGCTGCTGCTTTTTTAGCAGGTGCTTTTTTAGGTTTAGCCTCTATTACTTCTTCTTTTGCTTCAGCAACTTCTTCCACTTTCTTAGCTTTAGGAACTTTTTTCTCTACCTTAATCTCATCTTGTAATGTTTCGCCTTTAGCTAAAACGCCTTGGATAAGGATTTGAGACAATTGCTGACGGTGACCATTTGATTTTTGGTAACCTTTTCTGCGTTTTTTCTTAAACACGATGACTTTGTCACCTTGTAAGTGCGAAAGTACTGTTGCAGCTACTTTTGCACCATCTACTGAAGGAGTTCCGATTTCGATTTTGCCATCATTGTCAATTAACAACACATTGTCAAATTCTACTTTAGACCCTTCGCTAGCATCTAGGCGGTTCACATAAACTTTCGTTCCGCGTGAAACCTTAAATTGTTGCCCGGCTATTTCTACGATTGCGTACATTTTTTGGGGGTTTATTGTTAGTACTAATCCAAGCAATTGTTTACTTGGGGGCACGAAAGTAAGAAATGTTTTCTTATTAACAATGTTTTCAACAGAAAAATTTGTACTGCATTTATGGAACAATTATTTCATCTATGGTCGCAGCCTCTTTCAAAGATGTTTTTTTGTTTACCAAATACACACCCACTAAAATAATGGAAGCGCATACAATGTGCATAGGAAGCACACTTTCCCCATCCAGCACCCCCCACATTATTGCTACCAGGGGAATTAAGTAAGTTACTGACGTTCCAAAAATGGAAGAGGTGTTTTTAATTAAGATATTAAACAGAATAATTGATACCGAAGTACCGAGCACTCCCAAAAGACATACATATCCTAAACTTTCCAGCGCTAAAGGTGCGGTATTGAGTTTATGCACAAAATCAGTATTTAAAAACAGGTAGATACCTGAAATTGGTCCCACAAACAACATTCCCCAAACGGTACAGGCTATGGAGTTTACAGCTCCTAAATAATTTTTTATAATATTAGCAGTTATGCCATTACATATTGTGGCAAGTATTGCAAACAAAACAAACGACAAATCTTTATTTGCACTATTACCGTTATTTACCATTAACAGCCCTACAGTTCCTGCTAAGCCAATTAACAGCCCAACAGCATTTGTCATTCGTATTTTTTCTTTAAAAAAAACAAGCGTGATTAACAAGGTAAAAAGAGGCGTTAATGCGTTTATCATGGAGGTAAGCGAACTGCTGATGCCTTTTTGAGCAAATGCAAATAAAAATCCCGGAATAAGACTGCCAAACATGCCCATGCCCAAAAAGGCTTTCCAATGCTTTAACAGATCTTTGTTTACGTATTTGAACATTAAAGGCGACAATGCTAAAAATGCAATGAATACGCGTAATGCGCCTACCTCATCGCCCGAAAACACGCGCACTCCTTTCTTCATCAAAATAAAGGAGCTGCCCCAAATGAACGTCAGAACAAACAGAATGAGCCAATTAGTAACTTTTTTATTCACTTTTAAATTTTATTCAAAATGTTAGCAGCTTTTTCTATCGTTTCTTCTTTTTTGGCAAAACAAAAACGCAATACATGATTGTCTTCTTTGCTGCTATAAAAAACAGATACAGGAATGGAGGCTACTCCAAATTCCTTTGTTAATCGTATAGCAAAATCTGTGTCTTTTTCATCACTTATTTTTTTATAGCGAAGCAGTTGAAAATAGGTTCCGGCAGAAGGTTCTAACTCAAAATTGGAGTCGTTGATGGATTCAATAAACAGGTCACGTTTTTTTTGATAAAAGCTTCCAAGTCCTAAATAATTTTCTTTGTTTTTTAAAAAATCGGTGAGTGCATATTGTATGGGAGCATTAACACAAAATACAATGAATTGGTGCGCCTTTCTAAATTCAGTCATTAAATTTTCGGGAGCGATGCAATAACCCATTTTCCAGCCGGTGGCGTGAAAAGTTTTACCAAATGATGATACAATAAAACTTCTTTCGGCAAGCTTAGGAAACCTTGCTACACTTTGGTGTTCGTACCCATCAAAAATAATATGCTCATACACCTCATCGCTAACAATAATGATGTCACTTCCTTTTGTAAGATTTTCCAGCTTCAACATGTCCGCAGCTGTTATAATGCTTCCGGTAGGGTTATGCGGTGTGTTGATGATAATCATCTTTGTTTTGCGATTGATTACCTTTTTAACATCGTCCCAATTGATGGAATAGGAAGGGGCTTTTAGCGTTATGTGTATTGTTTTACCCCCGTTTAATTCTATTGCAGGTTGATAGCTGTCATAAGCCGGATCAAACACAATTACCTCATCGTTTTCGCGCACTATGGCTGCAATGGCTGTGTAAATAGCTTGTGTAGCACCGGCAGTTATTGTAATTTCTGTTTCGGGGTTATATTTTGCAGCGTATAGCAACTCTGTTTTTTGAGCAATGGTTTCTCTAAGCTCCATCAATCCTGCCATTGGGGCATATTGATTTTTGCCTGCCTTCATGTATTTATGTACCAATGAAGTTAACTCTTCATTACAATCAAAATCGGGAAACCCCTGCGAAAGATTAATAGCATTATACTCCGCCGCCATTTTACTCATTACTGTAAAAATGGTTGTTCCCACATTGGGTAATTTGCTGCTGATAGCATTTGGATAGTTCATAACAAAACGTGTAAGCCTCACCCCTTAATCCCATCTCTATAAGGGAGAGGGGCAGAGATATAAGCAGTAAATTAATTTAATTTTTCACAACATATATTCTAACTTGGTTCGGCATAACTATACTACTTATTTCAATTTAAATATATCTGTTTAATCACAACATAAAGTCCTTTTCAAAGGGCTGTAAAATTAAGATTTTAATAAGAGCAGTAATGCACATATCAAAAATAAAAAACGGTGTTCACTTCCCGATTAATTAATTTATCTACCTTCACCAAAATTTTTAAAACTATTAATATTAAAGCTAAAACAATGACAATTGACAAAAACACCGTAGTTTCTGTGAATTATCTTTTAACAAGAAAAGATACCGGAGAAACAATAGAACAAACCAGTAAAGAACATCCTTTTGTGTTTTTATTTGGTACAGGCGGTTTATTAGAAGAATTTGAAAAAAACCTTTTACATAAAAAAGCCGGCGACACGTTTGATTTTTTTATTGGCAGCGAAAAAGCCTATGGAACACGTGACGAGCAGTTTTTAGCCGATGTGCCGATGGATGCTTTTTTAGATGAAGATGGAAATTTTGATGAAGAAGCTATTAAAGTGGGTGTTACGCTTCCGATGGTTGATAATGAAGGAAATCCTTTGCACGGAACAGTGTTGGAAGTTACCGAAGTGCACGTAAAAATGGATTTTAACCATCCTCTGGCAGGACACGATTTGCATTTTAAAGGTGAAGTACTTGAGGTACGCGCAGCTACTGACCAAGAACTTGCCCACGGACATGTTCATGGTCCGGATGGGCATCACCATCACTAAACAGCATTTTTTATTACACAAAAAATTGGCAAATTTTAAAAAGAGATTTGCCAATTTTTGTTTTGCAATGATTGCAATATGACTTTCAAAACACCTTCCGATAAAGAATTTTCAGAAATTTGTGCGCTCATTAAAGAGTATGAGCTTGACAACCGTAATTTGCAACAGCACGAATTTACCCTTGCTTTACAAAATAATCAACTAATAGCTTTTGGCAGATTGCGCAAACATCCTGATTGTATGGAGCTTTGTTCCGTTGGTGTTTTAAAAACCTGCAGAAATAAAGGAGCAGGCAGTGCTTTAGTAGAAAACATCATTAGCAACGCCACATTGCCAGTTTATGTGGTATGCATTATTCCTCATTTTTTTGCTCGTTTTGGCTTTAAACCAATAGTGGATTATCCGCAATCGATTAAAGAAAAAATAAATTATTGTACTAATGAATTGATAGTACCGGAAACGTATCTGGTAATGAAGCTTGAATAAGTTAAAACCAGCTACAGTTTCATGTCTTTTAACTTCTCCCCTTACTAAATTGCATTTACGTTTCTTTTTCTAAATTTGCAGACTCACAATTTTAAAAAGTAAAACAGTATGGGACGTGTATTTGAAAAGCGTAAGTATAAAATGTTTGCCCGATATGATAAAATGGCGAAAGGCTTTACCCGTATGGGAAAAGAAATTGCCATTGCCATAAAACTTGGAGGAGCAGATCCGGGTGGCAATGCACGCTTGCGTATTGCAATTCAAAATGCCAAAGGCTTAAACATGCCTAAAGACAGAATTGACGCTGCCATTAAACGCGCCTCATCAAAAAACGAAGCCAATTTAGAAGAGGTAGTGTATGAAGGTAAAGGTCCTTATGGTGTTGCTATTTTAATTGAATGTGCTACTGATAATCCTACACGTACCGTTGCAAATATTCGTATGAATTTTAACCGCAATAGCGGAGAGTTGGGCAAAACAGGCTCGTTGGATTATTTGTTTGAACGAAAAGCGGTGTTTACTATTAAAAACGAAAACATAAATCTGGAAGAGCTGGAGATGGATTTGATTGATTTTGGTGCTGATGATATTGAACATGATGCCGAGGAAATTGTGGTATATACACCTTTTACCAACTTCGGGCACATGCAAAAAGAACTGGAGGCTAAAAAATTAAACATCATCAGTTCTGAATTAGAACGTATACCGAATACCACCATTGAACTTAACGACGAGCAACTGGAAGAAGTAATGAATTTAGTGAGCAAGTTTGAAGAGGATGATGATGTGCAAAAAGTGTATCATAATTTGAAATAGCAATTTTTTCGTTTGTTATTTCAACGCAATTGATTCAATTTATTAATCTTCCACATATTTAAAACGTGGAGTTTCCTTGCCATTAAGGAGAATAGCTTCTTCAAACATTTTTAAAGGTCGTATCCATAAATTTTCTCCTTCGGGTTGATATAAAGCTTTGTAAACAACAAACTCTTCCAAGGTTTCGCTGTGCTTTGCACTGCCAATTACCTGATAATAGTTGCCTTTATAATGTTTGTATTTACCGGGAATGATGGGCATATTAAAAGTTGACAGCCTTTCAATGTGCTGGTTTAGTGCATCTAAAAATATAAATAATTTCGAACTTCATAGCAAACGCTAACATTATTCTACCGCTGAAGGTTCGGCGACTGAATTTTCGCCACCAAGCTATAATCCCGTATTATGTGGTGTGTTATTTTGTTATAAGTTCTAATAATTTCTTAGGGTCTTGTCTATTGTCCCAAAACGCTGTTATGATAAGATGCGTATTTGCCAGGTGTTACAGTCCAAACTACAGTCCTTTTAGCCATTTCAAATCTTCTTTGTCCAATTGATTTTGTGAAATCAGTTGGCCATTTTTAATGTCCTTGTCACTTAACTTTAGCATTAGTACTTGCTCGTCAGTCAAACTAACATTCTTATTTTCGAGCTTACTATTGTCAACTAACTGATACAATGCTTTCAAGTAGTCTTTATTTGAAATCGCCAAAAGTTTTTCGATGATTCCATTTCTTAAGTTATCAATCTGTGCCATAATTTCTAATTTTTGTAAAGGTAATCATTCGTCTTGGTTTGTCAAAAAATGCCTAACGATTGGGGTTTGCGATGAGTGGTATTGAATCACTCAGAATCTATGTTGCAAAAACTTGATTGCTATTATTACAATTTTATGGCAAGCGACAACAAAAATTTAAACCGCTGAAGGTTCGGCGAGTGAATTTTCGCCACCTAGCGAGCTCTTAAAAAAACGCAATAACCATTGTTTACATGACGCAATCCCCATAATCTTATATCCCCCAACGCACCTGGTTCCGTGCAACAAAGATTTCATTGTTCGTCCTCCGGACGCAACGAAATCATAGCTGTTATGCCTCGTTGTATTTTTCGGTCTAGGTTTGTCTGTCCATTTTAGTTTGTCTTTGTGCTAGTAGGTGTTGGTTATTTCAAATATATTTCGTCTCTTACATATGTGCTGTTGAGCCAAAAACAATGCCTTGTATATTCTTTTGCTTTCGTCAATTTGTCTTTTGTCGGTAAAGGATAAGTGTCTGCGGCGTTTGTGGCGTGAGGTCTAACATGTGAAACTGAATTGAAAGATTTGTTTGGAAAGTTTGTATAACGAGTTGTCCCGATTACTTCTTTCACGATTTTGCCTTTTGACACAATGTCTTTTGTTTTAGCCCAAACTTTTTTAGCCTCAAGAATGTCTGAATATGGCATATTCCAAAACTTCACTTTTCGTAAAACCAATTGTTCATTTTCAAATTGGAAGAATACAAACAAAAATTTGTGCTCTAAAATGTCTTTGAAGTTTGAATCGTCCCATTCTTCATTTACAATTTCTTCATATTTGAAATTTGGGAATGAAATGTCTTCTTTCGGTAAATTGTTTTCCTTTAGTCTTACTGTTTTTACAGTAATTTCAGCCTTTTCAAACTCTTCAATTTCTTTGTCGAGTTCAATACCTAAAATTGCTTTTGTAAGATTTGCATAAAAACTTTTCGCTGTTGCGTTAAGTTCTACACCCGTTGAATCCAGAATTTCTTTAATTGTTTTACCATAATAAGGTTTGAATTTTGAAATTACTATTTCTTCAATGGTCTGCTTTTTTGCAACTGCTGCCGATGGAATTAGTTTACCATAAACACCTGTTGCTTCATTTGCAATGGAAGCGATTATATGATTTACATAACCTTGTTTCAAAGAATAAGCTCTTTGTTTTGCTGGAATGTCGCTAAATGGTTGCTTTCTTGTTGAGTTTGCATTAGCACCTTTTGTACAAGCTCCTAAATAAAAAGTATCACCTTCAGAAAGTTCATGGGCTTTACCGTCAACAATTTTTTGCTTTATAATCTGCCAGTCTTTTTTGATTATTTCCAAATCTGTATTTGGAAAATTCCATTCATCAACAAGTTTTACTAGGTAGTCAAGAATATCGTAACCAGCTTGATGTAAATAAAAAATTAAAAGAATGTTTGCATTCTTTTTCCAAAATGAACTTGTTTCAAAATCTTGATTTACAACTTCAAGATAGTTAATGATATTTAAAACTAATCTTTCTTTTGAACGATACTCTTTGTTTTGCAATTGCTTTAGCGGTGTTGATTTTAGTTCAAGTCCTGCAATTGCAAAATCGGATTCAGAATCAGAGTTAGGCTCGTATAAAAAATAAAACTTCTCAAGTATTTGTCCGAAGTTTCCTTTACCAGAATAATTATGTTTCAAAATACTTTCATCACAAACCTCTCTTAAAGTTTTACCTTTCAGAAGTTTTGCAAATTCAAGTATTGATTTTTTGTCGTTAGGATTGTAAGGTAACTTCATTTTCAATTTTTTGTTTTAATGCGATTCCAATTTTTTCAATTACACCAACTACTAAAGCGTTGCCCATAAAAAAGGCTCGTTTTGTATCTGAAACTCCTTCAAGTTTCGTATGGTCGTCGGGAAACATATTTAACCTTTCAAGTTCAACGGGTGAAAGTCTCCTGTAACCTTTCGGTGTTTTTATAACGTGTTTAAATCTTGATGCAGATTTCCCGCCTTCTCCTGTAATTATAGTTCTTGATGGTTTGTCTAAAGGGTCAGGAAAAATCATTCCGCCTTCACTATAATTATATTCAAAACCTTGCGAGTTGGTTCGCATTTCTTTTTTCGGACCTTTTAAATATTTCCATTTGTCAAGGTCTTGTTCATTAATATAAAAATCTTCTGTTACTTCTCCGTTTTGAATTAAGTCCTTAAGAATTGTATAACAGCCTTCGTAATTCGGTTGAGTTTTTAAAGTTGTTACCGAACCGTTAATCATTAAACCTGTATTTTCAAAAAGTCCGGACGTTCCATTTTTATTGAAATTTTCAGATATTGAAACAATGTCGCCTTTGATTTTAAATTCTGTTGGAAACAAAGCACTGTCTGACATTACAGGAAATGCTTGTGCTATGGTTCCTTCTTCCAATATCCATTCTGTTGGTGAAACTTCTTTTATATAATCGTAAATAGAAGTTCCTTTTAAATAAGCAAGTATAAAAATGCGTCTTCTCCTTTGCGGCATTCCAAATTCCGCTGCGTTAACAACTCTCCATTCAACCGCATAGCCCATTTCATTTAGACTTTGCAAAATAATTGCAAAATCTCGTCCTCTTTGTCCTGATGGGGAAATAAGAAGTCTATCAACATTTTCAAGGAACAAATATTTTGGTTTATTCTTTTTCTCTGAAAGTATTTTATGAATACTCCACCATAAAACGCCTTTCTTTCCAATAAGACCTTTTGAGTTTTTTAAAGTTGTCGCTACAGAGTAATCTTGACAAGGAAACCCGCCAACAAGTATATCATGGTCGGGGATTTTTGAAACATCAACTGTGGCAATGTCTTCATTACAATGTCCATTTTTTCCAAAACGGTTTTCATATACTAATGAGGCGTGTTGAGTTTTTGTTGATGGTTCCCATTGATTGCTCCAAACAACTTCATAAGGAGATTTCAAATTTTTTTTATAGCCTGACAATGCAGATTTCCCTTTCCAGCCTTCAAGTCCAAGTCTAAAGCCACCAACACCTGCAAACAATTCAACAACTTTGATTTTATTTTCCATAGTGAACAGTTTTTAGATATTTAACTTTTTCTTCTGCAACTTTTAAAATGCTCAAATCGGCTTCTAGGTCTAAAATTTTATACGCAATTTGATCACTTAAGAAATTGTTTTGTAATTTCTTTTCATCTACTTTAAAATATTCTGCAACTTGTTTGATTATTTGTTTTGTTGGTTGTCTTTCGTTGCGTTCAATTTTCGCAAGCAATGAAGTGTCGATGTTGATTTGCTCTGCAACCGACTTCAATGTGAGTCCAGCGTCTTCTCTTAAAGTTCTTAAATGCTCTCCGAATGATTCCGTTTTTTTTATTATTGCCATTGGTCAATTTTTGTCCAAAGATAATTGTGGATAATTAATGGACAAAAAAAGTCCACAAAAGTTATTAACAGAGTCTGGTTGGTAGGAGGTCTTTCTGTTTTCTTGTCGAAGGGTGTCGGTTTACACGGTCGCCCTACAATGAGGCATAACTTCTTGCTTCAATAATAATACTCGGTTAATTTTTATCAAAAAAAACAAAATAGTTTAAATAGTTTTCATTTTAAAACTACTGCCAACAAACAATCTTGCCGACAACAAACGGTTATAAGTTTTTATATTCGGATGTAATTATTTATGAACCGAATGTGCTGAATAAACCTCCACATCTTTGCACCGTCAAACAATAAAAGTACTACTAATTTTAAAAACAAAAAAACATGAATGCACTACGTAACAAAGTACAGTTAATCGGAAATTTGGGTAACGATCCGGAAGTAAAAACTTTTGACAAAGGCAAAAAGCTGGCAAAGATGAGCATTGCTACTAATGAGTCCTACAGAAACGCCAAAGGTGAGCTTGTAAAGGAAACACAATGGCATAACCTGATTGCATGGGGCAAAACGGCTGATATTATTGAAAAGCATCTTAAAAAAGGCAGTGAAGTGGCTATAGAGGGGAAACTCATCAACCGCAATTATACTGACAAAGACGGTAATAAACGTTACGTTACAGAGATTGAAGTAAATGAGCTGCTGATGTTGGGTACTAAAAATAAAGAAGAGTAAGCCGTTGAACTTTAAATGAGTTTTACAAAAAAGCCCCTACATATAGCAGGGGCTTTTTTGTTTGTGCATTTGTGAGATTGTGGTCATTCTGAACACCTGTACTGAGCTTGTCGAAGTATGATTCAGAATGACCCGGCGCACAGTATTAAATTATTATCTGTTTCTTCCCAACGCTTCGTGACTGCTCACCCATTCATCGGCAACAATAGCGGAACCTAAAGAAAGCTCTCCTGCCAGTACCACTCCTGCCATAATTTCGGCAAGCTTGTAAACGTTACCTTTACCTTCACAGCCTAATATTTTTAAACACTCATTTTGTGTTGGCAGGTTGGTTCCTCCACCATACGTTGCAATAATTAACGATGGTATGGTGATAGACATGTACAAGTCATCATTTTCTTTTAATTCGGAATGTACAATTGCTGCGGATGATTCGGCAATATTAGCAGCATCCTGACCGGTTGCAATAAACATTGCTGCTAAACCATTTGCCGAATGAGAACCATTATTTGATGATTGTCCCAATAACGCTCCAACATTTGAATACTGACGTTGATTAAATAATGCTCTGCCGGAAGTATGCATTATTTTTTTTAATAATTCATTAGGAATAAGCGCTTCTGCAACCACTCTTTTCCCTCTGGTTTTTAAGGTATTTATCTGTGAATGTTTTTTATCGGTATCCATTTGAGCAGCAAGTGTAAAATGCTCCATGCCTTCCGGTTTCTGTTCTAAAATCCATTTGCAAGCGTGATGTGTTGCACGCGATACCATGTTTTGTCCGGCAGCATCACCGGTAGTGTAATCAAAACGCAAAAAACGCAATTTGCCAACACTATACTGTTCAATTTCTATAAGCTTTCCCGATTTTGTTGTCTCTTCTGCCTTTGCTTTAATTTCTTTAAAATTAGTTTCTATCCACTTACCAAACTCACGGGCATAACGGGCATTTTTAAAAGCAAACATGGGGGCACGTTGCATTTTTTCTTCTATTACGGTACAAGTAACTCCTCCGGCTTCATTTAACAATTTCATACCGCGGCTATAGCTTGCTACCAATGTTCCTTCGGAAGTAGCCATTGGAATATAAAATTCTCCTTTTGCGTGCTCACCATCAATAAGTAATGGACCCGCCAATCCTATTGGCACTTGCGCCACACCTATAAAACGTTCTATATTTCCGGGCAAAACAGAAGGGTCAAACGAAAAACTTCCTACATGTTTTAAATCAGCACCGGTAGTTTCTTTCACAAATCTGCGGCGCTCTGCAGCCATCTCCAATGTATGGTCGTTGCCTTTAACGTATGGTATTTTTTTCATAGTAGATAATTTGTTTTTTTAATTGCTATATGGTATCATCATGTCAAGCCCAGTGCATCGCATTTGTGTTTCGGAGACATCATGATTTCATAGTAGTTGAGTGGATTTGTTTAGACAAACATATAAAAAATTATTATGCAAGCATAGCTTTTTTTTATTCCTTGTCTGATTTTTTTAATTCAGGAATTTTTTTGTCTATGCAGAGATTAATCTTCCAGTAAAAACAAGGCTTGGTTCAATTCAGAAAAAGCCTTTTTGTTATTTTGTTTTTGCGCTATGACAATACCTCTTTTATAAGTCGTAATTGCTTTATCTGTTTGTAATGTTTCTTCGTAAAACTTAGCTAATTGGTAATAAGCCCCAAGATAGTTTTCATCTTTGTTAAGTAACTTTTCAATAATTTCAATGGCTTTGTTAAGCTCATAAGCCTTTGCATATTCCAGGGCTAATGCATAAGTTAAAAACGAATCGTCAGGTTCGTCTTTAAGCATGTTTTCAATTTGTTGAAGGCGGTTGGTTGTCAATTTTTCAACATTAAAAATTTCTTTAACTCATACTGGTTTTTAAAGTCAATCCGTATTTGTTTATCGATAAATAGATATCAAATTAAGAGTGACAATTGTGTTTAATATAGCGATTTGCTTTCGCTTTCTTCTATCTTGCGCAGTTTATCCATATACTCATTCGACCTGTTTGCATCACCTGTCATGTTATACATGATAGCTAAATTTTTTAAGGCTAATTTACTCGTAGGATTTTTAGCAAGTATTTGCAGCGATATATTAATACCCTTATCGTACTGCTTAAGCATACCATAACAATTTCCCAAATTGATATACACGTTTTCGTTATTAGGATTCATTTCTATGGATTTTAAATAACTTGCAACAGCATTGTTGTAGTCGTTTTGTGAAGCATAATAATTTCCCAGATTAAAATAGTAATTATGATCTTTGTTTTTAGTGTTGGTATCAATACTTACAGAAAGTGGATTTATATATACATCAAAACCTGCCTTTCTTAAATTGTCGGCTGCGGCTTTGGCTTCTATATATTCCGGATTATATTTTACCGCTTCGTTATAATAAAAAGAGGCAACATTATTTTTACCCAAACCTTGATAAATGATGCCTAAATTGTAATAAGGAATAGCATATCCCGGGGCATGTGCAATTGCCTGATTGTAATAATAAATTGCAGAATCGGAATTAGGCATTATCAATTGGTAAACCAGTGCCGTCAGATAATCTGCCTCGCCAAATTTAGGATGTATGCGTGAAGCTTGCTTTGCAGCCTTTAAAGCATTGGTAGCATATTCAATTTTTTTGATGCTGTCTTTTTCGTTTGATGCCAAATACACATATTGATTTGCGAGGTGTCGCTGGTTTTGTGCACTATTTTCACCTGTTTTAATATCGGTGCTAAAAAGAGTGAGATTGTCTTTCCATACCATATTACGGTTCACCGTTTTAAACGAATACAGTAAAAAAATAACAGCCAAAGCTGCAACAAATTTCATGTTTTGCTTCAACCATTCACCTGCGTTTTCTATTGTATTTACATTTGTTTTTAACACTAATGATGCGCCATATACCAATGCAATGCAATATGCCAGCGATGGAAAAAATAAAAAACGTTCGGCAAAAATACCACCCCGTAAAATGGTAAATGCCAGCGACGGCATAAGCGTAATATAAAACAAACTTATTGCAAAACCCCAAACTGATTTTTTAACAAATTCTTTATATGCTAAATATGCACCTGCAAAAAATAGCAGCAAACCCAACAATGCCCATATATTGTTCATGTGTACTGCGGGTATTTGGTTGTACGAATAATCGTAACGGAGCGGGTGCGGCAACAATAATAACTTTAAACAAAATGCAAATAAAAGAAGTGTGGTTGGAATTTTTACACTGCCTTGTGTGTATGGGTAATTGACAATATCAGTAGGAACAATGGCACTTAGCGTGCCTAACAAATATTTTTTTTGAATGAAAAAAAGCACAACAACTAAAAAAGGGAGAATACTTTTTTTAACACATTCTATAAAGTTTAAATCGGTGTAATAATAAACAAATAAGGGCAGCAAGGCTACACCTGTAAGTGCAGTTTCTTTTGATAACATTCCCAAATAACAAAAAATTAAACCGGCTGCGAGGTGCATTGTTTTTTTTGTATCAATGTATTTAAGCGAAAACCAGAGCATTGCCATAAGATTTAAAAAACTTAGCAGCTCATCGCGCCCTTTTACGTTGGCAACAATTTCGGTATGTATCGGGTGTGCAATATATAGCAATGCAATAGCAAAAGAAAAAACCGGATTGAACGAATAAAATAATTTACTCAACACAATGAATAATAAAAAACCGGAAAGCGCAAAAATGAACACATTTATAAAATGACTGAGTTGAGGATTGTTTTTTGTAAATTCATTTTCGATAGCAAAGGTGATAAGCGACAGCGGGCGGTAATATCCTAAATGAATATTTGAAAAATGCCAAAAGTCAACTTTCATTAAGTTGGGAATACCGGATATTCCTTCTTGTACATAACGGTTTTCGGTAATTGCACCCGAGTCATCCAATGTATACTCATGCCCGATAGTATTGGCATACAAAGCAAATGCGATAATGGCAATGATTATTCCCCACGCAAATTGAATAGGTTGAATTATTTTTTTTGCAGTTGCTTTTTTTACATTTGAATGTTCTGCTCGTTTGTTTTTTTCTTTTGCCTTACTCATGTTATTTCAATAATCAAAAATAATTTACGTTTAAAAATAGTAAAATATTATTCTACATGAACAACTAATCCTTTCAGGTATTCACCTTCCGGATGAAAAATATTTACACAATGATCGGGAGGTTGCGAAAGATGGTGTAATACCCGCACGTTTCGTCCGGATTCAATAGCAGCAGCCATTACAGTGCTATTAAAAGTATTTTTGTCCACTACTTGCGAACACGAAAAAGTAAATAAAAACCCTCCCGGTTTTATTTGTTTCATCGCCTCGTAATTCAATCGTTTGTAACCCATAATGGCATTGTGTTTTACATTTTGGTGTTTGGCAAATGCAGGCGGGTCAAGTACTATAATGTCGTAAGTGTTTTCCTTATGTTTTAAAAACTCAAAAGTATCTACAGCAAAACTCTGATGATTTTGTATAGCGTTTAACTCAATGTTTCTATCCGTTAACTCAATGGCTTTTTTTGAAATATCAGTTGAATGAACCTCTTTTGCGCCGGCATTTGCAGCATATACTGAAAATCCTCCTGTATAACAAAAAGTATTTAACACCACTTTGTTGTTGGAATAACTTGCAAGCAGTTTTCTGTTTTCGCGTTGGTCAATAAAAAAACCTGTTTTTTGTCCACCTTCCCAATCCATATAAAATTTATTGCCATTTTCTGAAGCAATAAAGTTGACAGGTATTTTTTCATCCATTTTGTAGATGTATTCATTTTTGGCTTGAATAGCAGCTTTTTGAGGAAGCGTTTCTTCACTCTTATCAAAAACTGCCGTTAACTTTTTGCCCATAATTTCTTTAAGCACCTTCACAAATACATCGCGTATTAAATACATGCCTATGGAATGAAATTGAAATACTGCTGTGCCATTGTAGTAATCAATAATAAAACCGGGTAGTCCGTCACCTTCTGCAAAAAGTAAGCGGTAACAATTGGTTAAAGGATTATCGGTTAAATTCAGTTGCGTGCGAAAAATATAAGCTGACAGCATTTTATTTTTCCAGAAATCATAATCGGGTACAACTTTTTCGAAGGAGAACAAACGCACCGCAATAGAACCTATCTGATAATGCCCCATTCCCAGAAACTCGTTTTGTGAAGAATAAACCTCTACAATGTCGCCTTCTTTTACCTCTCCGTTTATTCGTTTTATAGCGCCCGAAAACACCCATGGATGATAACGTTTTAAACTGTGTTCTTTTCCGCCGGCTAATATTATTTTGATATAGGTATTGTCCATTAAAGTTTAGCTGATTTTTTAATTTAAGCGCAATTTATTTTCGCTATCGTATTTTATTTTTTCATTATCCAACAACCATCTTATTGTTTTAATTCTTTTCTCTTCGTTGCCTTCTGTTAATGAATTGACAATGTTTTCAAGTGATAGTGGATGTACGGATAATAATTCTTTTATCTGGCTACTTATCGCATCAAACTCATTAGCATGCAATGTGTTTTTATTTTCTTCCAAACACACGTCGCATTGATTACAACGTTCGGTATCTGTTTCTCCAAAATAAGCCAGTAATAATTGGCTTCTGCATTTATGCGTGCTGCCTGCATAATGAATAACCGCCTGCATCCTTTCGGTGGCAAGCTTTTTAAGCAATGAAAAATTTTCTTTTGATAACGTTAACTGCTTTGCATCCACCCGTTCCTGTTCAAATCGTATTTGAGGCAATTCCGTTTGCGGAATATAGGTTATCACTTTTTGTTGATGTAGATAATTTAATTTTTTAATAATGTTATCGCGTGAAGTGTTTGATTTTTTTGCCAGTTCAAATTCGTTAATTTTTACAAAGTTATCAAAAAGCCCAATGTGTGAGCGAAGCAACAGTTTTATAAAAACATCATAAATAGGCGATGCCAATTGAAATTTATACAACTCGTCACGATTAAGTTCTACTTTTATTCTTGACGGTTGATAAAAAGCATCGGATATTGAAATGTATCCTTCCCGCTCAATTATTTTTAAACTATTAAAAACCGTTATTGCCTGCAGGTTATAAGTATCGCAAAAAGTGGCAATGTCAAAATTGAATATTAATCCCAAACCTGCCCCAACAGCTATTTGATAATGATTGGCAAGTGCCTGATATGTTTTTTTTATTTCTCCGATTTCCGGAAAGCTGGTATTTATATTATGTTCCAACTCCACAGCATCAGCATTATTGTATAGCAAAATGGCATAAGCTTTTTTTTCATTTCGTCCGGCACGTCCTGCTTCCTGAAAATACGCTTCTAAGGAATCGGGCACATCCACATGAACTACAAACTCCACATCAGGCTTGTCTATACCCATTCCAAAGGCATTGGTACAAACAATGATGCGTGTTTTATTTTGCATCCAGTCGTTTTGTTTTTGGGAGCGTTGTTTGGCATCAATTCCCGCATGATAAAAATCGGAAGAGATTTTATTGCTCTTTAAATAACCTGCAATCTCTTGTGTTTTCTTACGATTGCGCACATACACAATGCCTGAACCGTTCAAGCTTTTTGCTATTTTTAGCAGTCTTCCAATTTTGTCTTCTTCATTTAAAACAATGTACGAAAGATTTTTTCGCTCAAAGCTTTTTTGAAAAACATTTCGTTTTTTAAATAGCAATTGTTCCTGAATGTCTTTTACCACTTTTGGTGTGGCGGTTGCTGTTAATGCCAACACAGGTATTTTAGGAAGCAACCCTCGTAATTCTTTTATTTTTAAATAGCTTGGTCTAAAATCGTATCCCCATTGCGAAATGCAATGCGCTTCATCAATGGCAATGAGGTTTATTTTCATTTTTTGCAAGCGTACTTTCACAATTTCCGTTTCCAGCCGTTCAGGAGAAAGATATAGCAATTTCACATTTCCATATACACAGTTGTCGAGTGCAATATCTATTTCTCGTTTTTGCATTTCGGAAGTGATGGCGATAGCTTTTACTCCTTTATTAGTAAGGCTTTCAACCTGATCCTTCATCAACGCAATAAGAGGTGATATGACAATACAAATGCCTTCTTGTGCCAATGCCGGAATTTGAAAACATACTGATTTTCCGCCGCCGGTGGGGAGCAGAGCCAATGTATCTTTTCCTTGCAAAGCAGAGCTGATGATATCTTCCTGTAAAGGACGAAAGGTAGTATAACCCCAATACTGTTGTAATAATTGATGAATGGACTCCATGATATGTTAACGCCCACGAAGATATTAAAATTTAAGAGGAAGGAAACTAATAATAGCTGATGTGTGTTTGTAATAAGGTGTCGTTTTTACTGCATCACTATTTTTTATAAGTTGTTACATTAGATGACTAATAGTTTATGGTAAGGGGGATATTTGAAAAATCAGATAGCTTTTTCATAACCTCTGCAAATAACAATTGCATTGTGTTTATGGGGCTTATCAGGCAAATTGCCTAAGCCATTTTATAGCACCTGTTTTATTGGAGAAAACTTTATTAGGCACATTAGGCTGATGTACCATTAAATAACAATTAATAAATAATCTTGAAGCGGTATCGTTTGTGTAAAATGCTGCTGCTGATATATATTCTTCGCCGTTGTTTGTAAAATATTTTCTGGCTTCTAAACTCGCATATCGTGCATTTTCGCCATAATCGAAAAGTGTAGGATATGGTTTACCATTGCATGTTTCCACCCTCTTTTTTGTAATTGATTTTGCCGCATTTATATCGAATAAAAACTTATTGTTGGCAATTACAAATAAAATTCCATCTTCAATATATATATCAATAATATTGTTTCCCATGCTTAAGATGATTGCTTTATACTTTAAACGTAAAAAAATGTATAATGGGGGGACAAAATTTTCGAAAAAAACATGTTAAAAATGGTGCTATGTGACTTTATAATATTAAGGCGAATTGCAGCAACCTTTTATACCCTCATTCTCAATTCATCTAAGAAGGAAAGTTCAACGGTTACATAACCGGCCTGAGATGATTGAAATGGCTGGCAACCAACATTTCACGTTTATTAACAGTACTAACTATTTTTATTGAATATATTTGAATTGTGTTTTTGAATCGGAGCTAATTTATTTAATATTCAAGCAAGGGTCTTTTTAATTATATTACTTTTGAATCAGTATTCAATATGCACTCAAAAACTGCTACCATGAAAAAAACCGCAACATTATTCAGAGCCTTTACATTCGTCATTCTTGCATCTGTTTTACTTCAGCAATGTGCCATTATACGGCCCGGTCAGATTGGGATTCGGCAGCAACTTGGAGTTATTAAAGGAGCTCCTATAAAAGGAGGAGTTAGAATCTATAATCCGTTTATTACAAAAATCGTAAAAATAAATGTTCGTACTGTGGAAGTTTTTAATATCCTGCCATTGCCTACTAAAGAAGGGTTGAGCATTAATGCTGAGATAAGTTTGCTTTATCATGTCAGATCAGATTCTGCAAATGATGTGTATACAAAATTTGGCACCAATTATCAGGAAGTAATGGTGCTTAGTAACTTTAGAGCAACAGCGCGTGAAATAAGTGCTCGTTATGTTGCTAAGGAGTTGTATGCTACCGAAAGAAATAAAGTGGAAACCGAAATAGCTAATGAATTAAGCGCAGATATTACTAAATATGGTTTTGTGGTAGATGCTGTTTTGTTAAAAGATATTATTCTTCCGCCGCAAATGGTGCAGGCTATACAGGATAAAGTAAATGCAGAGCAAACTGTTTTAAAAATGGACTTTGTTATTCAGCAGCAAAAAAAGGAAGCTGAACGCCGGATTATAGAGGCCGAAGGTATCAGAAAAGCGCAAAACATTATCGATTCTTCGCTTACTGCCAAACTGCTTCAGTATAACAATATTGATATGCTTAAAAGTCTTATGAATTCTCAAAATGCAAAAATTATTATTACCGACGGAAAAGCACCTCAAATTTTTACAAATACCGAAGGGAATTAAAAATAAAAGTAGATTTCCTTATGTATTTAGATACAGGGAAACCTACTTTTAAATGGACTTGACTTAAATAATTGCTTTTACTTACGCTTGTTTCAGCTTATGTAAATACCGGTTCGAAACAGCTAATATACCTAAAAACACAATGGGACTTATTACCATTGATACTGCATCTCCATTATTAAAGTGAGCAATAGAAGCCGAAACGAATACAATGCCAAAACCCGCGTATGCCCACTCTTTAACTCTATCTGGAATTTGAGGAATAAGTAAAACTAATGCACCAAGTATTTTTGCGAGCCCAAGTTCTACTCTAAAATAATTTGGAAATCCGAGATGTGCAAACCCTTCCTCAACTTTTGGGTTTGAAAAATATTGGTATGCACTAAATAACATCATTGTACCAATAATACCTGTTGTTGTCCAGTAAATAATTTTGTTCTTTTTCATGTTTAATGCAGGATTAAAATTTGTTTGATGATACAAACATACATTAAAATTTACTTTCTAAAAGATAGTCCTTTCCTTTTGGAAAGCAGCATCCTCTAAGAAAGTAAAACGACAGCAGAAAATAAGGGTGAAATAACGCATGAAAATTGTCAGGGAATGTTATTGCGGTTAGTGATGCGTTGGATGTGTTGAATGGGAGTTGGAAACAATATTATTGCTTTTTGTTTGACCAGTATAGACCAACGAATCAAATAGCTGAGTAAAAAAATATTCAGGCGATTTTGATTACTTTAAACAGGTCAATTTGCTTTGAAATTAGGTGGTCAATTTAATCGATTTATGCCATGTTGTTCCTCTTTTCAAAAATCTTTTTATCTTCATACCTTTTACACGATACCAAGTTCGTGGCTATTAAATCTTATGACTAAAGATATTATTAACTGTTTTTTATTTGAAAAAATAAAAGAATTGACTTTTGCGGAAGTTCAATTCGATGAAAAAATTGTTACTACCCGTATACTCGATTCTATTAACCTTGTCGATTTAACTGTTTCCATTGAGGAAGAATACGGGGTAGTAATTCAAACAGGCGATGTCATAGAAGAAAACGTCGATACTATTAACCGCTTAAGTAATTTTATTTTAAGGAAGTTAAATAAGTAATTGTTGTCGGAATATGTTGATTATTAAAAATCACTTTTTACCTTTTTTGTTGGCTCTTTTAAGCTTTTTAGGTATTAATTTTATTCTCAGGGATCATTTTCATCTATTAAATTTTTATTCAAAATCTCCTACTATTGTAAAAGCCGAAGTCGTAAATGATTGGTATTCTAATCTACAAAACAATTTTCAAAAAAAAGCCAATATAGCGTCCGAAATTAAAAACGGGGGATTGCTAATATATGGCTCATCCGAATTAGGACGACAGGATTTAGAAAACATTTCTAATTGTTTTTTCCAAAAAAAAGTTAAGTTTCCTGCTATAGCAGTTGGGCATGCTGGTAATCAATCGCTATCCATTTTAGCACAGCTTTTAACAAATGAAAAATATTTGAACAATGGTAAAATAGTTATATTATTATCGCCAATGTGGTTCGAAAATGAAGCAGGTGATGGAACTGTATCCTCTTGCTTTTTTGAGTATACGAATGTCAGGCAACTTGAAGATATATTCAACTCCACGTCTATTTCTAATGACTATAAAACTGTATTAGCAGATTATCTGTTTAAAGATTCTGAAAATATATCTCTTAATGATTATCCGACTTTATTGTTGGCCGTTTTAAAATATAAAACCAAGGATAAAAAGGATATTTTTAATCCTGTTTATACTTTTTTATTACACGCAGGTTCATTAATATCTTTACCTGTTAATAAAATATCCTATGATATTAAAGACACAATTATTCATTATGCTATCCTGAAATTTAACTGGGACAGTTTGTATTTACAGGCAGAACATCAACAGTTATCCGCATCCGACAGTAATAATCTTTTTATTGAAAACAAGTATTATCGCCACTATGTAAAAGGAGCTTTTTCAAAATTTAAATTGATCTTTCAACCACCTAATAAAAATCAGGAATTAGAGGATTGTTTATTACTCATAAAGTTTTAAAAAAAATACCGGAAAAATGTTGTGTTTGTAATGCAACCAGTACACCCCAAAATTTATTCAACAACCATTAATAACTTTTTACCGATTAAAAATATAATTGCTAAAAGCATAAATGAGGCAGGTATAGCTTATCTGGACATGTACACTACCGATTTCTCTACATTTAAACCAGGCACTTTGGTTGATGTAATGCATTTAGGACCAAGGGGCTGGCTAGAAATAAACCGTTTTATAGTGGAACAATTATTTAAAAATGGCAATGAAAAAATATAAAGAACAGGGTATCAATTATCTTATTTACTTGACTGTCATTCTGGGGTATTTTATACTCTATAATCCATTTGACAAAAAACAGGAAGAACCTTCAATAAAATCAAATAAGGAATTTATCTATCAACAATTTTAACTTATTTCCGCGTGTCAACATTACCTTTTTCCGATGAAATTTTTTACATTTTTCTGTTGTTCGCATTTATTATTGTTTGCATTGCAACATATTCTTTTATTAAGTACATCCCTTACGATAAGCTGATTTTAATTGTAAGTATTGCTTTTATTATATTGTTTTTTCCTAAACCTTTACACCTTTTTATATTTGGCATTTGCAATTACCTATTATACTTTATAGGTTTTAAATTCAGGAATTTGTCTAAATTATGGATGAGCTTATTATTTGCTCTGCCAATGATTTTGGTAAAATCAGAAATTAAATACTTTGATATAAGCTCCACTATTGTATTTGCAGGTATTTCCTATATATCATTCAGAAGTATGAGTGTTTATTTTGACATTACTGATGATAGTAAACAGGCTGATTTTTTTGACTTTATTTCTTTTCTGTTTTTTATTCCGACTATTTTAATCGGTCCCATCGATCGCTTCCGAAGGTTTCATAACGATATTCGCATTCAGGGATATGCTAATTTGAATCAGACAAACTTTTCTTTTGGTTTAGGATTGATAGTGCTGGGTGTACTACAAAAATATATTTTAGCGGAGTTTGTAAATCGATATTGGCTTTCGAAAACAGGAATTGCCGCTAACACGGATATAGCTATGAGATTAAGTGATATGTTCTCTTATTTTTTCTATTTATATTTTGATTTTGCAGGTTATTCTTCTTTAGCTGTTGGCAGCAGCTATCTAATGGGTATTAAAACTCCTGAAAATTTTAACGCTCCATACCTTGCAAAAAACCCGCAGGAGTTTTGGCAACGATGGCACAAATCATTGGGTGATTGGTTGAAAGATTATATTTTTTCTCCCGTATATAAATGGCTTTCGGGTATTAAAAAATTAAAAGCATATCCATTAACACGACAAAATATAGCTTTGTTTTTTACGTTTGTATTAATGGGGTTTTGGAACGGTTTTAAATTTCATTTTATATTAAGTGGTGCTGTTTTTGGCGCTTATTCGGTAATACATAATACGTATAATGCAGAATGTAAAAAGAAAAAGCGGGACATCGTTTTTGGTAACTTGCCATCACTTTGCATAGTATGGTTATGCCGATTAATTATGTTTGTAATGGCGGCTTTTTCATTATATATTTTTAGCGGGCGATTAATTCATTAATATGAAATACAGTTATCCACTCAATAAAATAATTGAAAAAGAAATTGCTTGCGATAAAATTGCTATAATCGGAAGCGATAGGCAGTTTACATGGGAAGAGTTAGTTAATGTTGCCGAATGTGTCGGAGAATTAGTTACACAACTTAATATACCACAAGGGCATCCTGTGTTAGTATATGGTCACAAAGAAGCATTGTTCCCGGCTATATTGCTTGGATTAATGTTAAAAAATATTCCGTATATTCCTATTGATAAAATTTATCCTGTTGATCGTATAAAACGAATCATTGAAATAGCTGAAGCTCAAGTTTTATTTAACTGTGGTAATTATCAATTGGATTTATCTACACCTATAATCATCAATAAAGATTTAAAAATTCATAAACGAGTTAATCCTGATTTCTCGATTACTTACGGAAGTAAAGAGGATCCGGTTCGCTATATTATTTTTACTTCCGGCAGCACAGGAGAGCCCAAAGGGGTACAAATAACCCATCAGGCTCTATGTAGTTTTATGGAATGGGTTAATAACGATTTTGGTATAACTACCAATGACGTGTATATGAATCAGGCTCCGTTTAGTTTTGATTTATCAGTTTACGAGTTGAGTATGTATTTACATTTTGGCGGCACACTTGTGTTAAACGAAATAACTTTAAACATTGACAGAGCAGCCTTTATTGCAAGATTAAAAGAATACAATCAAAGCGTTTGGGTGTCTACCCCGTCATTCGCTTATTTATTTTTAAGAGAAGATTTATTTAACACGCACAATTTGCCGGCTATTAAAATCTTTTTGTTTTGTGGCGAAACCCTACCCGTGCAAACAGCGCAAAGGTTATTGATCTTATTTCCTAATGCACGTGTGTTAAATACTTATGGACCCACCGAAGCGACAGTTGCCACTACAATTGTAAACATAACACCTGATGTCATAAAAAAATACCCATCATTTTTACCTGTTGGATATTGTAAAAAAGCGTCGCAATTAGTAATTAAAAATGAATCTGATAATCCGGGTGAAGCCGGTGATATTGTGATTGTTGGTGATAACGTATCTATAGGTTATTTAAAGCGGCCCGAATTAAACGAAAAATCGTTTTTTACCTATAACAAGAGAAGGGCTTATAATACAGGTGATCAGGGGTACATTAAAGATGATATGTTGTTTTTTTTAGGGAGAAATGATGATCAGGTTAAATTACATGGATACAGAATTGAACTGGATGAAATATCAACTCAATTAAAATATCATCCCTTAATAGATGAAGTTGCCACCATTCCTTTAAAAAAGGGAACGGAAGTGGTAAGAATTATCAGTTATGTGCTACTAAAAGACAAAACTACTAAAAGTACAAAAGAAGAACTAATAGAATTCCTCTCTCATAAACTTCCTATCTACATGTTACCATCAGATATACGTTTTATTAACGAATTACCTTATAATAACAATTTTAAAATCGACCGCAAAAAATTGGCGGAGATGTATATAACGGGAAAATAAATTAACATGTTATAATGCTTGCTTATTGGAGCAATTGCTCAATCTTATTTTTTGTTGTTAATAACTTGCTATCAAGATATATGCAGTAAATGATGATTAGTCAAGTTGCTATCAAAATCAAAACCGCATCACTAAGCGGTTTCTTAATGATGCGGTTAAAAGAAATCTTTTTATTTTACTAGTTGTTTAACGCTTCGGCACCGCCAACAATTTCTAATATTTCGTTTGTAATAGCAGCTTGACGAGCTTTGTTGTATGCCAACTTAAGCTCTTTAATAAGTGCTCCAGCATTATCGGTTGCTTTATGCATGGAAGTCATACGTGCTCCATGCTCTGCAGCGTATGAGTCAAGCAGTGCTTTGAATAATTGTGTTTTTAATGAACGAGGAATTAAATCTTCAATAATAAATTGTTTGCTGGGTTCAAATATATACTCTTTTGTTGTATTTTTTTTAGCCGATTGTTGTGGAGGTAACACCGGTAAAAACTGTTCGACCATTGTTATCTGAACTGCCGCATTTTTAAACTGGTTATAAATCAGTTCCACTTTATCATATTGCTGATCGGAGAATAACTGCATCACCTTTTCGGCAATAGGAGCAACCTTTGAGAAAATCAAATCATCAAACAATTCGTTTAAACTTTTATTTGTATCAGAACCTTGCAACTTATTACCGCTTTTCTTAAAAAAATCGTTTGCTTTTTTTCCAATTGGCATAATAGTTACATTGCATCCGCTATATTGTTGTTTGATAAGTAAATTAGTTGCTTTAATTACATTTGCATTAAAACCACCACACAATCCACGGTTAGAAGTTATAACGATTAACAGTACATTTTTTACTTCGCGTTGTTTTGAATAAACTCCTTCAGAACTATCAAGACTGGCACTTAAATTCTCTAATATATCCTTTAGTTTATTAGCATACGGGCGCATTTGTGTGACAGCATCCTGCGCTCTGCGTAACTTGGCAGCGCTCACCATTTTCATGGCGCTGGTAATTTGTTGCGTTGAGCTAACCGATACTATTCTATTACGTACTTCCTTTAAATTTGCCATGCGTTAATTTGAAAATTTCACTATTTGAAAATTCGAACTCAATTACCGTTTTTAACGATTTAAACTAGTTATATTTTTTTGAAATTTCTTTAGCTGCTTCGTCTAACACTTTTGTTATCTCATCAGTGTATTTACCTGCTTTTAAATCATTCATCACATTTTTATGTTTTACATCCAAATACGATAAAAAGTCTTTTTCAAATTCTTTTACTTTATTTACAGGTATCGCACGCAACATACCTTTAGTACCAACATAAATAATTGCAATTTGCTCTTCTACACGCTGAGGTGAAAATTGTGCTTGTTTTAATATCTCAACGTTACGTGCACCTTTATCAAGTATCGATTTTGTTGCAGCATCTAAGTCTGAACCAAATTTAGCAAATGCTTCCAACTCACGGTATTGCGCCTGATCAAGTTTTAAAGTACCTGCTACTTTTTTCATGGACTTAATTTGAGCGTTACCACCTACACGTGATACAGATATACCTACGTTGATAGCCGGACGGATACCTGCGTTGAACAAGTTTCCTTCCAAGAAAATCTGTCCATCAGTAATAGAAATTACGTTTGTAGGGATATAAGCAGAAACATCGCCCGCTTGTGTTTCTATAATAGGCAATGCTGTTAACGAACCTCCACCTTTTACAATACCTTTAATAGATTCGGGTAAATCGTTCATCTCTCTTGCAATGGCATCGTTAGAGTTGATTTTTGCAGCACGCTCCAATAAACGGCTATGCAGGTAAAATACGTCACCCGGATATGCTTCACGTCCCGGAGGGCGACGAAGTAACAATGATACCTCGCGATAAGCTACTGCTTGTTTTGACAAATCATCATAAACAATTAATGCCGGACGACCTGAATCACGGAAAAATTCTCCGATAGCAGCACCTGCAAACGGGGCGTAAAATTGCATTGGAGAAGGATCAGAAGCCGTTGCGCAAACTATAACAGTATATGGCATTGCTCCGTTTTCTTCCAACACACGCTGAATATTAGCAACTGTAGAACCTTTTTGACCTATTGCTACATATATACAGAATACGGGTTGTCCAGCTTCATAAAATTCTTTTTGATTGATGATTGTATCAATTGCAACTGCTGTTTTACCAGTTTGGCGGTCTCCAATGATCAACTCACGTTGACCGCGTCCGATAGGAATCATCGCATCAATTGCTTTAATACCTGTTTGCAATGGCTCTGTAACCGGCTGACGGTAAATTACCCCGGGAGCTTTGCGCTCTAGTGGCATTTCATATTTTGTTCCGTCAATAGGACCTTTGCCGTCAATAGGATTTCCCATAGTATCAACAACACGACCCAACATCCCTTCTCCCACTTGTATAGAAGCGATTTTTCCGGTACGTTTTACAACATCCCCTTCTTTAATATTATTGGAAGTACCTAATATTACTGCACCAACATTATCTTCTTCAAGGTTCAATACAATTCCTTTTAATCCGTTTGAAAATTCTATCATCTCACCCGATTGGATTTTTGAAAGCCCATAAATACGTGCTATACCATCACCCACTTGCAAAACGGTTCCTACTTCTTCTATTTCTTGCTCCGATTTAAATCCGGACAATTGTTGTCTTAATATTGCAGATACTTCTGCTGGTTTAATTTCTGCCATTGTGTATTAATTTATGTATTAATTATGCCCTTTTGTAAAATTAATTTTGTGTGAATTTACGCTGTAGCAGACTCAACTTTCTTGAAACGCTCGTATCAACTTGTTTATCCTCCACACGAATAATAAAACCTCCGATAATATTTTTATCTATCTTTTCTTGCAATACCACTTCGTTTGTACCATTCCCTTTTACTAAGCTGATTACAGTTTTTCTAGCGGTGTCATCTAAGCCAGATGCACTGGTAATTGATGCAGTAATAATGTTCTTTTTGATTTTATATTGATTTAAAAATTCTTCTGCAATTTCAACTAAATATTTTTCTCGTTTTTTATGAGTAATTAGCCGGATATATGCATCCGTTACTTCATTTAGTTTTCCGGTGAATAATTCTTTCAGAACAGCTAATTTCTTATCGGTTTTAACAACAGGACTTTTTAAAAAAACAACCAACTCGTGTTCGGATTTACAAACTTGCAATATGTATTTCATATCGTTGCAGGCTTGCTCCAAAACCCCTTGTTCTATCGTTAGATCGATAAATGATTTTGCGTATCTTGATGCTACCCTTGTTCCTTGCATACCTTTTAGTTCAAAGTTTTGAAAGTTCAAAGTCCAAAATTAGCAGGAATTAACTACCCAACTTTGGACTTTCCAACTTTAGACTTAATTCAAATTAACTTCTTTCAATAATGAATTTACCAATGACTTTTGTTTTTCATCAGTTGATAATTCTGATTTTAAAATTTTCTCTGCAATTTCAATTGACAGTGTTGTTACTTGGTTCTTAATTTCTGCAATTGCGGCAACTTTTTCATTTTGTATACTTACTCTTGATGCTTCCAACATTCGCTCTCCTTCCTTTGCAGCAATACCTTTTGCTTCGGCAATCATCTTTTCTTTCAGCTCTCTTGCTTCTTTCAGCATAGCATCTCTTTCATTTCTTGCTTCGGCTAAAATCCGTTCATTATCCGATTGTAAAGCTTTCATTTCTTCTTTCGCTTTCTCAGCTGCCAATAAAGCATTTTCAATAGAATCTTCACGTTCTTTTATCATTGACAAAATTGGTTGCCAAGCGAATTTCTTCAATAAAAATAAAATGATTGAAAACGAAACAACCATCCAAAAAATTAAGCCTATCGAGGGTTTTACTAATTCCATGTTTAATGTATTGAATATTTAATGTAAAGTGTAAAAACAAAGTGATAAAAAAACGTTTGCAGCAACCCTGCAAACGTTTTTTATTTTTTTACTTGATAATCAAAACTACTAATAGTCCGATAACCATAGCAAAGAATGCAGCACCTTCAACAAGTGCAGCCGCTAAAATCATTGACGCACGGATATCGTTAACCGCTTCAGGTTGACGTGCAATTGATTCTAATGCACTTCCGCCGATGCGACCAATACCAATACCTGCAGCTAAAGCTGCAATACCTGCACCAATTGCGGCAAGACCGTAAGTAAGGCTTGCTTCTAATAATACTAATGATAACATATTTTTATTTTTTTATTTGCTACACCATTAATTGAATTGTTTTAGTTGTTGGTGTAGCTATACAACTAAAACAGTTATACTTAATGATGAGCTTCGGCGTGACTTTCTGCATGTCCATGCGCATCTTCTACTGCAGCTCCAAAATAAATGGCAGATAACAATGTGAAAACGTAAGCTTGTAGAAAAGCAACCAATAACTCCAGTGCTCCCATAAATACTGTGAATACCAAAGAAAGTACTGATACACCAATACCTAAACCAGCATGCATTTCACCAAAAATAAATATCAAACTGAAAAATGCTAATGCAATGATATGTCCGGCAGTAATGTTTGCAAATAAACGTATCATCAATACGAAAGGACGCAGAAACAACCCGATGATTTCAATAGGTGTTAAAATAATCAATACCGGAATAGGAACACCCGGCATTGCAAAAATATGTTGCCAGTAGTTTTTATTAGCAACAATAAATGTTATTACTAATGTGAAAGCAGCCAATACCATAGCAACAGAAATACTTCCTGTTAAGTTAACGCCACCTGGGAAAAATGGTATCAATCCCATGTAATTATTTATTAAGATAAAGAAAAATACTGTTAATAAAAACGGCATAAAACGCGCATATTTTTTTTCACCGATATTTGGTCTGGCAATATCATCGCGAACAAACATAATAATTGGCTCAACAAACGATTGAATTCCTTTTGGGGCTTTGCCTCTGTTATTTTTGTAGGCATTTGCAGCAGAAATAAATATCAAGCACATTAAAAGCATCCCAATAAACATGGCTGTCACGTTTTTTGTAATAGATAAGTCTATCATCGAAGCTGTTGCTATTTCATCAATAGTTCCTAATTCATTGTCAATGATAACAACGCTTCCTTCTTTAACTGCATAAGTGTAAAGTGCCCCTTTATATTCTTCCTTTCCGTCATGCCCAAAATGAGAAGAAGAAAAAATTTCTATTCCTTTTGCCGTTTTTACTATTACAGGCAATGAAATGGAAGTGTGTCCAAATAAATGCCATGAATGATTGTCGGCAACGTGTTCCAAAATCATCTTTCCGGCATCAAACTTTTCTTCACTGTGTGTTGCATGTGCATCATGAACGTGTGTGTTGCCGACACGAAGAGTGTCTTCAGCATTTTTATCGTTCTCAATAGGATTAAATGAGAATGATTTTACAGACAAGGAAAAAATAAAAAAGGCAAGTAATAATCCTCTGAAAGTATTGATTTTATTAGCCATTCCGACCGAAAATTTAATTTAATTTTTTGAAATTCGAGGGCAAATGTAGTCAATATATATCAATCGATAAAAAAATCATGTTTCTTTTTTAACTGATTTTTATCAGGGCTTGTCTATAAGAGGCTAACAGCAATGCTAGCCATAAAAAATTATTTTTTAAAATAATTCAGAAAAATGAGTGCTTCAAACGCACTAAAAAAAAGATACAGGGTTAAAAATAACAAGGTGAAACCAAGTGCTTCTTGTCGTTTTAAGAGAGCATACACCAGTATAATCATTAAAAATCCGAACAGTTTTAAGCCGGAAATCATCATATACCGAAACACAAATTTTTTTGGTTCCTGGTCAGCTGATTTTGTAAGAAAAAAATGAAGAAAGGTAGTTACAGATATGAAGAAAACTAAGGTTACCCAACTCAAATTTGTTTGAAAGCGGCTCGGCAAATATGTTCCCCAACACAAAACAATTGCCGACGTAAGTAACGAAAATAAAAACAAGCGAGTAAAGTATGTTCTGGAAGAAAATAACGCCATTTATTTTTTGAGTATATCTCTGATAAAATAATAGATAGCCAAAAATACAGAAAGAAGTGTTAATGAAAGTGTAAAAATCGGAAACTTTAATCCGAATCGTTTATCTATCTCGATACCACCTAATGTACCGCCAGTAATAATAGCGGCCATTTGAATTCCCATGCCGGAGTATTTAACCCAATTATTAAGCGGTTTTTTCGGAGTAATTATCTTTTTCGGTTCGGTCACCTTTAATATCTTTTATTACGCCTCCCATGTTACAAGCTCCTGTAAACGTTGCTCCCGGTTCAATTGCTATTTTATTTGTATAAATATCTCCATTTACTTTTGCCGAAGCTTTCAAGGATAATAATTCTGAAACCACAACTTTTCCTTTAATAGAGCCGGATATATCTCCGTTCTGGCAATCAACATCTCCTTCTATCGAACCAGAAGCACCAACTACCAATTTGCCTTTTACTTTAATGCCACCTTTTAGCGCGCCATCTATACGTATATCGCCCGTAGTTGAAATGTCCCCTTCAATAATAGTTCCGGAACCAATCAAATTTACAGATGGTCCGCTCTCAAATTCTTTTCCTTTTATTGCCATTTTTTTAAACATGTTTTCTGTTGTTTTGTGCGAAGTTAAAAAAATATTATTGCAAAACAATTTCTTTATCGAAGTTTTTCATTAAAAATTTTGAGATACTTTTTAACATCTTTATCTTTTTGAAGTAATAAATAATCGGCATCAGAAATAATCAGTTTTTGGTAAGAACCTTTTTCTATATCAGAAAACACCTGCTCCTTATTTTCTAAAAAATAGTAGTATTTCAATGCTGCTATTCTTCCTTTTAAAGATTTAGCCACCAGTATTTGAAGGTTATTATCTAGCTTTTCTAACGAGATCTCCAGACTATCACTAGCAAAAGCAGTTTCGGTTATCATTGTTACTTTTTCTCGGAATTTAATCAAGTCGCCTTTACTTTTAGGAACAATTGTCAACCAATAATAGAGATTTGTTTCTGTTAACTTAGGTATTGTTTTTTTTGTTGCCGTATCGGCGGCCGGAGCTTTTCGGGTATTAATTAAATCAAGCATTTCCTGCGCCTTGTCTTTTATTGGTCCAATGGGATGTTTAATGACTACTTGTGTTAAAGCAGCTTCAAGTGCTTTAACATTTTGCGTTTTGCCAATTGCAAGTGCTTTTAAAAAATCAAATTGCGGCATCAAAGCACTTTTTGAATAAAGTGAATCGGCAGTATTGCAATTTTTAATAACTACTTTATAATTTCCGCTTAAATAATTTTGATAGGTTTTACCGTAAAAATTTTCTATTTGATTTTTGCTTGCCATAACGTCCTTGGCATAGTTAGGGCTTCTGATAATTTTTGCATATTCTGTGTCAGGGTAATCCTTTAGCAAAATATTTTTATAATAATCAGCCTTTGATGAATTATTCATGGCTAAATAAGAACGATATAACTGGTAATAAACAGTAAGCTTATACTTATTGTTAGGGTAACGTTTTATAAGCTCTTCAAATGCTTCAACAGACTTGCTATTATTCTTCAAATCTTCTTTATAAATAACCCCCACATTATAATAGGCATCTATAACTTTTACAGTTGAACTTTCCTTTTCTTCTGGAGAAAAAGGAATATTTTTCAAATAAAAATCCCGGTCTTTAATGCTATCATTATTTGTTGTTTGGGCAATTGCTGTTTTTGGAACAGAGTCTTTAACAATAGCTACGCTATCTTCATCATTTTCTGTTTCTTGCGGTTTTTGGCTTCTACGCCAATTGTCCTCTAATTTTCTATCGCCCCATTTTTTGTTAAAATCGGCAATACCTAAATTAACGGTATTAGGATTATAAAAGTACCACGCTGTTGCGCTTGCTGCTGCTGAAGTGTTTGCGACATTGCTAAGTGCAAGTGCCTTTTGTCTTTCCAATTGCACACGTTTTTCTTCTTCTTTTCTTTCTTGTTCTTTCTTAAGCTGTTTAATCATATTATCAATCGCCTTATTTCTTTCCTTTTCTGTCATATTTGCCAGGCGTAACAAACTATCTTGCGTCTTTATCACATCTAAATTCAATACCAAAGCGGAAAGGCTTTTTTTCTTGCTTTCAATAGTCGCATAGTTTGGATAATCCTTTGGCAATATTGTAACAGCGGTATCGTAATTCATTTCAGCGGCTATATAATTTTGTTTGTCAAAATAAATATCTCCTCTTTTCAAATATGATAACGCCTTTTGTGGATTGTTTGAGACACTGTTAGTTATTGACTTATCAAGGTATTTGAGTGTGGAAACAGTATCTTTTTCTTTGTAAGCTATTTGTGCTAGGGCATAATATATCTGATCAAGGAATTCTTCATTTTTTTTATCCCTTGCCATACTCATCAATTCCTTTCTTATTTCTCTGCTATCGCCGTGCTCTGCGGCATACACGCCGGCTCTTTTTATTTTTGCACTAAAAGCCATATCATACGAAGGATGCAACTTTAACACCTTGTTATAGTTAGCCAACGAATTTTTATCGTCTCCCATCTCCGCATACAGCTGTGCAAGCAAATAGCACTGACGCGCTTTGGCGGACTTTTTTTTAGTAAGTGCAATAGCTATTGACAATGCTTTAATAGCGGCAGGATAGTTTCCTCTTTTTATCTGGTAGTCGGTGGTAATAAGTGCCAATTCTATTTTGTAACTTTTTTTTAGAGGAAAATCTTTTGCATTTTTTATTTCATCAATAAATATTTCTGTTTTTGAAAGGCTCCCCAATTCATTATAAACTCTCATCATCCATAAAATCCCTCTGTATTTGGCTTCGGGTTCAGGGTATTTTTTTGACACATATTCAAAAACTTCTAAGGCAGGAAACCAATCTCGTTTATATAAATCAGCAACTCCTATTAATGTGTAATTTTCATCAATCCATTTACAGGCATTGGCAATTTCCACCTTCCCTTTTTCTGTAATAATGGCGTGGCGCTGTATAACATCCGTACATCTTTTAATTACTTTATCAAAATCAGCGGTATAACTTTTTACTGAGGCATCAGGGGGATAAATAAAAACGGGCAATAGATTTATAAAATCCTCTTTATGTGCCTTTTCTATTTTTTTAATGGTTTCCTTTTCATCTTCTCGGGCAAGAAAGTAACCGTTATAGCGCGTATTCATATTATGCCAGCCACGATAAAGTGGAGTGTTTTTTGTTGTTTTACAAGAATTAAGGCAAAACGCAAAACAAACAACAGCAATAGTTACGGATAAATTATACAGATTACGCGCCTTCATTCATTTTAATTCAATAGCTTCTAAGGGAAGCAAATATACCTGATTTATATTATAATATTTTAACTGTGATAAGCAAGGGTAGGGAAAACGCAACTGTGCCAAAAATAGTATGTAATACCAAAACAGAGTGTGGGATATTTTATAAAAAGAAGAATTAATATACTAACAATTTTCTTATTTGCTGTTTAAGCAGAAATTCGCGGAGGAGAATTAAAACCATTATCAAATGATTTTGTATGAAACTTAGGCATTTAACAGGTTGAAATCTAAAATTACCTTGCTGCCATTTTCTTCAAATGAAACCTTGTCGGCAAGATTACGCATTAAAAAAACACCTCTTCCATTTAATTTTTCGATGTTTTTCGGGTCGGTAGGATCAGGCAAATTAGTATAATCAAACCCCGCACCCTCATCTTTTATAGTAAAAGAAATTTGTTCGGGAGAGTATTTGAAAGACACATCTACATTTTTGTTGGGATTATTTTTATTTCCATGCTGAATGGCGTTATTTACAGCTTCAGTAAGGGCTACCAAAATATTTCCATAAACTTCTTCATTCACTTTGAAAATGGTGCAAACCTCGTCAATAAATTTCTCCACTAAAACAATATTCTCAGCTTTTGAAGAGATGTGCAAACTTTCATTTTCTGTTGTAAGTATCATTTTCTAATATATTACTCTTTAAAGTCTTCAAAGTACTTATTCACTTTTGCTTTAAAGAAAGGATTCAAAGATGGAGGAATTGTTTTTATTAACTCGACCTCTTTCTTTTTCTCTCCCTTATACTCTAAAAATTCATTAGGGTTACTATAATTTTCACTTTTTGCTTCATTTGATTGCCTTTTCTCATCTTGTTCCCTTTCTTTTTCTGCTTTTTCACTTTCTAAAAGACGTGTTAAAATTTCTTCCTGACGCTGAATAGTTTCCTGATTGATAACTTTATTCACCAAATCTGTTTCGGTTTCTTCCATCTTTTCGGCAAGTTTGCTGATACCGGCACCTCCATTTCCTTCTTTATTTAGATTGTCTGATAATTTTTTGAGTTCTTTCCTGATAGTTTCCTGTTCGGCAGCCAATTTTGCCAACTCTTTGCTAATACCTTGTTTACCTTCTCCTTCTTTTCCTCCTCCAATCTTCATTCCTTCTTTCAGCTTTTTTATTTGCTGATTAAGTTGTTCCTGCATTTTGCGTAATGAAGATGCCGAAGGTTTTTCTCCTTTTCCTCCTGGCTTATTGCAACTTCCGCTTCCTGGTTTTCCTTTTTGTTTTGCTTGTTCCTGCATTTGTTTTAATGCTTCATTCAGCATAAGTGCTAAATTATTGATGGACGTCATTGCAAATTGTTGACGACTTAAAGCTTCCTGTTTGTGGTTTCTTCCGTCAAAAGAAATTGTAGGTGCTTCTGTAATTTCCTCTATCGCCTTTTGCATATTCATATTTATTGCACTTATTTCTTTATTAACTACTGATTGTATTTGAGGTACTCGTTTACTTAATGCAAACAAGCTATCTTCTATCATTTTTGCATCGTCACGCAATTTATTTTGTCGCTGATTTATTTTAAAATGCTGAGGACTGTTTGGCTTTGTTTCTGATAATTCGTTCATTAAGGCTTCTTGCCCAAATGATAGCTGAATTAAGTTTTCTAAAATTTCACGCAACTGATTAATATCTTCGGCTTGTTCTTCTTTTTCAGCTTCAGCTTGCTGACTTGCGAGCTTGTTGCTCAACTCTTTCATTTTTTGAGCTGCATTTTTTTGTGATTTTGCTGCATTTTTTTTATCTTTTTTGTCCAGTTGCTGCGCACCTTCATTCATGTCTTTTTTTATGTCCTGCTGCTGTTGCTCTGTGTTTTCTATCTTTTTAGGTTGTTCCAGCTCTTGATTTTTCTTATCCAGTTCGTTTAAATCTTTTTTAATGTTTTCAAACTCCTTGTTCAGTTTATCCTGTTGTTCTTTTAATTGCTCTGTAACGGATTTTTTCTCTTCTGCTTTTTTTGCCAGTTCATTTTGTTTTTCCGATAGTTTAGATAGCTTATCAATACTCTCTTGTAGCTTTTGTTCTACTTCCAGTTGTTTGAACACTTCTAAATTTCTATCCAGTTCTTTCATTAAATCTTTATTGTCGAACTTCATTTTTTCCAACGCTTCCTGCACTTTGTTTTTATCCATTTGCTCTAATAATTGCTGCAATTCATTTATTTTTTCTTTTAATTCGGGGGTCATTACTTTTTCAAATAATTCTTCCAGTTGTTTTTGTTTTTCCAATATGTTTTCATCAGTTTGTTTGTATTCGCTTTGCTGCTGATTATTTTGTTGATTAATGTTTTTAACCTTTTCGATGTTTTCCTGCATGGATTTTTGTTTATTTAATAAATCCTCAAGTTTCTTTTTCTCTTCCCAGGAAAGGCTTTTCTTTTCAGCAACTTTGCGTTGTAAATCGCCTATTTCTTTTTGTAAATTTTTTGTTTGACTGATACTTTTTTCCAGTTCTTCTTTTATCTTATCATTGTTCTTTTCTGTTTTTTCTTCCAGTTCGAGCAAGGTTGGTGCTTTAAAAATTTTTTTCTGAGAACGAGTAGATTTGCTGCCGACAATTCCATCATTGTCCCATACTTCAAAATAATATTCAATTTTATCGCCGGGTGCAATACCGATTTTGTTTACATCCCAAAAATAAAAAAACTGATCACTCAATGCCGTCTTATTAATAGCAATTGGGGAGCAATTAGTAGTCATTGACTTGAATTTTTCGGAAACTACAGAGTCGTTTTTGGAAATGAAACGGTAATTAAATGTTAGCTTTTTAAAGCCGTAATCATCTTTTATTTCACCGCGGAAATAAATTTGTTTTGTTGAAACAGAATCTGCTTTTTCATCCACATTTATTTGAGGATATGCATCGGGAAGCACATCTATTATGTAACTGACCGAATCTTTATTTTTAAAATAGTTATTGGATGTACCAACCGAGTAGGTCTTGTTCTTTAAAAATCGTGATGAATAACTATAAGTATTTTCTGCTGACGCAGGAATGATAAGAGAAGTATCATTAAAATTCAAATTCAATAACTGTGTGTTTTGTGTATTAAATGTCCATGTAACTTTTGTTCCAGATGGGATAGAAAGATCGCCGGTGTTTTTTAATACTTCATTTTTTTTGTTGGTGTACGCCGGATAAACAAGTGCTATTTCAAAGTTTAAAAGAATAGGATTTGGCAACGCTTTCAGTTCGTAGTCTTTCGATTTAAAGCCATCACCCACCAACTGAAAGTGCGTATTTGCCTGTACATTTTTAAAAAGGTAATTAAATTTTACATTATTTACTTTTTCTGCTTTAAATTCATTTCCATTAATGTTTATAAATACGTTTTCGGGAACTTCATTACCCGTAAGTTTTATTTTAAGTTCAAAATCCTGTTGTGCAATGGCAGTTAAATTGTCGTTCAAAATAACAAATTGAAAGGGAGCTTCTTTTTCAAAATAAACATTGTGTTTAACAATACGTTCTGCTCCATCGGTAATGATGCGGGGTGCTGCAACTACTGTTATTATTACCAGCAGTAAAGGTATTAATGCAATCTTCAAATATTTTACATTTTCCTTTAAATCAATGGCCGATGTAAAAGGAATAGGTTTTAGCTCTTTTATTTTTTGGTTGATACCGGCTTCCAATAAACCAAATTGATAATCTGCTGAAGATCCTTTTGAAGAAGAAAGTGTTTGATAATGCAATTGCAATACATTCAATAGTTTGTCCTGAACACTTGTAAAATGCTTGCCAATCATCTTCGCTGCTTCGTCGTATGACAATACTTCGCCTACTCTGTATAATTTTGAAAGAGGAATAAGAATATAGGTAGCCAACACATAAGCACTCGCAATGATGAATGTGTAAAACAAACTTGTGCGTATGTATGAATTAAAATGCGAAAAATATTCGGCATAAGTTAGTGCTATAAAAAATAACAATAGCAATCCAACGCTATAAATAACGCCTTTTAACAAAAGGTTTCTATAGTACTTTTTAATAAATTCGTTTAACTTATCAACTAACAGTTGATACCCAAATTCTGCCA
>Ga0302280_1000297_pt1 | contig 43257 bp, 39 predicted proteins | sample III_Fen_E1_1_FD_198771 | JGI IMG/M metagenome (GOLD analysis project Ga0302280, IMG submission 198771) | Peat permafrost microbial communities from Stordalen Mire near Abisko, Sweden - III_Fen_E1_1 | ecosystem: Environmental > Terrestrial > Soil > Wetlands > Permafrost | place: Sweden: Abisko... | reverse complement strand
CGGAATGGGCGAACTTGTCGGAATAAAAACGGGTGTCATACCCCACAAATATCAAAGATGATTTTTTCTTTTTCCTGAGCGTCAGCCCCAGTCCATAGGCTGTCCGGTTCACATTGGCGAAGGTAAAAGTCTTAGCTATTTTCGCGCGCCAGCCGTCGGTTCCAAAACGAAGTTTATCCAATGCAATTTCTCCTAGTGAGGCTTTTCAAACTTAACCCAAACCATTCCATCCTCAATCACTACGGAAAAAGTACTCAATTTGACATCGGATTCTTCCAAACATTCCCCTGTTTTGATATTGGAACGATAACCATGGGCCTTGCAGATAATCAAATCGCCGGAAGTGTTTCTTGGGTCCAGTCTCACTTCCGCGTGCGGACAATAAACACCCGTCGCGTAAACCTTTTCGCCACGGCGGTGCAGCATCAAAGCCATGTTTTCAATTTCAATCTCAACGCTTTTGTTATCCATCAAATCCGTGAACGGAACAGCTTTTTTAAATCCAGGTTGATTCATGAAAAAATTCCAATGAGAAAGAAAATCAAAGCCGCGCGTTATCGCCTAGAACACTGCCATTCGCGATCTTGGTATAGTCATGAACCTTACAATTTCTTCCTAAAACCACTTCATCCAGTTGAACATGATTTCCCAAAGTCACGCCATCCCATAACACACTGCGGGAAACGGAACTGTTTTTACCGATCACGCATTTTTTACCCAAAACAGCGTAAGGAAGAATTCGGGCACCCTCGCCGATCACACAGCCATCCTCGATAATAGCGGGGCCTTTTAAAAGCGCTCCCTTGCCGATTTTGACATTCTTGCCCATATAGATTTTGTTGGCCTTGACCGTCAATGGGGCGAAGACAGGAAAACTGCCGTTGAGCACATCCCAATGAGTGGTCAGGTATTTCCAGGGGGTGCCGATGTCCTGCCAATAACCTTCCCAGACAAATCCTCCCATGGGATTTTTGTCCTTGAGGAGGTTGGGGAATAAGCCTCTTTCGGCTGAATAATTTACGCCGGCGGGGATATAGTCAAACACGCCCGGCTCAAACAAATAAACTCCGGCGTTGATGGTATCGGTGACGACTTCGTCGGAAGCGGGTTTTTCCAAAAACTTGGTCACACGGTTTTGTTTATCCAAAAGAACCAATCCATAAGCGGTCGGATCTTCCACCCGCACCAGCCCCAATGTCGCCAAATTCTTATTCTTGCGGTGAAACTTAATCATTTGATCAAGCGGTATATCCGTCAAAATATCCCCATTCAAAACAATCACCGGAGAATTTTTAACGTATTTTTCCGAGTTTTTCAAAGCGCCCGCCGTACCCAGAGGGGCTTTTTCGAGGGCGTAATGAATTTTGACTTGGTGACGCCGGCCATCACCGTAAACCGCGCGGATGTCCTCGGGCCGGTAACCAATGGAAAAAACAATTTCTTTAATACCGGCGGTTTTAAGGTATTTGATTTGATAGGTGAGAAAAGGCACGCCGCAAACAGGAACAATATTTTTGGGAAGATGGCTCGTCAAGGGCCGCATCCGGCTTCCCTGACCGCCTACCAGAATAATAGCTTTCATACGATTACTTTGCCTTTCGATAATATTGGACCGTTTCCAATAAACCCGCTTTTAAATCATAAGCGGGTTCCCATTTTAAAAGCTTTTGGGCCTTAGCGTTATTTAAAACACTCTTTTTGAGGTCGCCCAGCCGGGGAACAATATGCTGAGCCGGTTTGGAATAATTGGTCAATGAAGCCAAAGTATCGAACAGCTGGTTGACGCTCGTTTCCCGCGCGGTTCCTATGTTAAAAGCGTCATTGTGCGGATATTCCAAAGCGAGCAGATTGGCCCTCGCCACGTCTTTGACATAAACATAATCCCGAATATTAAACCCATCGCCGAATATTTGAAGATCAGCGCCGCAAATCATCCCATGGGTAAAGATAGCCACCACCCCGCCTTCCCCTAAAGCGTCCTGGCGGGGGCCATATACGTTGGCATAACGAAGAATCGTATATTCCATTCCGAAATTTTGATGAAAAACATCCACATAACTCTCCACCGTCATCTTGCTGGCGCCATAAACCGAAAAGGGTCTGGGCTTTTGTTCTTCCGTAAACGCGCCATGATCCGCCTCGCCGTACATCGCCCCGCCCGATGAGGCGTAAATAAATTTCCGAACACCCGAACGGCGGCATAAGTCCAGAAGCAAAACCGATCCCAGCACATTCACTTTCACGTCAAAATAAGGGTCTTCCAGTGACGCTTTGACTTTAATTTGGGCCGCGTGGTGATTCACCACTTCTATTTTTTCATCCTGAAGAATCTGTTGGACTTTATCATCCAGAATATCCATTTGATAAAAACGGGCCTGGGGATTGAGATTTTCTTTTTTACCCGTGGAAAGATCATCCACAATGACAACCTGATGCCCCGCTTGAAGATAAGCGTCCACAATATGACTGCCAATGAAACCCGCTCCACCAGTAACTAATATCTTCATAGTTCACTTATCTTTCTATTTGCAAAACACGTCACTTTAAGGGTTTCGACCCCACATACATTTAACGCTGTATATAAAAGAGGGGTGAATCCGGCTCCGCCGGTTACGAGTATTTTCATCATTTCTTTCTTTTCATTATTAAAACGTCTCTTATAGTTTCAAACTTTCCGAAAACTTCTTCCACGACATATTTTTCTTGTCCTTTTCAGACAGCGAGGGCGTTTGGATTGGCCAGCCAATTCCCAATTCCGGATCATTCCAAAGAACTCCCCATTGATCATCAGGAGCATAAAGAGCGGAGCATTTATAGTGAACTATAGCTGTTTCTGAAAGAATACAAAATCCATGCAAAAAACCTTCGGGTATGAACAATTGTTTCAGGTTCGCGCCCGAAAGGTAATCACCATGCCACTGTCCAAAAGTAGGTGATTGGGGTCTGACGTCCACAGCCACATCAAAAATCTCGCCGAACACGGCTCGAATTAATTTAGCTTGCGGATATTTCAATTGGGCGTGCAATCCTCTCAAAACTCCCCGAATGGAATAAGATTGGTTGTCTTGAACAAAATCGCACGATACGCCGAATTGCCGGTATATTTCCTGATGATAGGTTTCAGCCAAATAACCTCTTGCATCCTCGAAAGAAAGAGGTTCGATCACCAATAACCCTTCCAAAGGGGTTTTTTCAACTTTCAAGTTCACGAAGTTTTCTCCAAAATACTTTGAAGATATTTTCCATAATCACTTTTGCCTAACGCCTTGGCTTGTTGAAGCAATTGTGCGTCATTGATTAACCCCAGCCGATAAGCCACTTCTTCAGGACAACAAACCTGAAGACCTTGTCTTTCTTCAATTGCCTGGATAAACATGCCAGCTTGCAACATGGCCATCGGTGTACCTGTATCCAGCCAAGCGATTCCTCGCCCTAGTTTTTCAACCTTCAAATTACCCGACCGTAAATAATCCAGATTTAAATCAGTAATTTCCAGTTCCCCTCGGGGAGATGGTTTTAATCGCGCCGCTCTCTCCGATGCCGTTCCGTCATAAACATAAAGCCCGGTTACCGCCCAAGACGAAGCCGGCTTGGCCGGCTTTTCTTGAATGCTTTTCGGGTTTCCCTTTTCATCAAATTCCATGACCCCGTATCTTTCAGGATCGTTAACTTGATAAGCAAATACAGTGGCTCCCAGGGTCGCCGCTTTCGCGGAATTTTTTAATAACTCAGGCAGGCCATTCCCATAAAAAACATTGTCTCCCAATGCCAAAGCGCAGGGTTCTCCCGCCAGAAAATCACGACCAATAAGAAGCGCCTGAGAAATTCCTTTAGGCTCCGGCTGAGTTTCAAAATGTAACTTCACCCCAAACCAGCTTCCATCACCTAAAAGACGTTTAAACGATGCTTGATCTTCAGGGGTAGTAATAATCAACATTTCTTTGGCCCCCGTCCAAAGCAAGGTGGAGAGTGGGTAATAAATCATCGGCTTGTCATAAAGAGGCAAAAGCTGTTTGGAAACGCCCTTGGTAATCGGATGGAGTCTTGTACCGGCGCCGCCCGCTAATAGAATTCCTTTCATACTTAAACTCCTTGATTTGGTTTGGCGGCTAAGCCCAATCGTTCCCGATTGTATCTGTCTTTTTGAACTGTGGCACACCAATCCAGATGCGATAAGTACCACTCAATCGTTTGGGATAAGCCTTCTATGAAAGTTCGGTGAGGTTTCCATCCCAACTCCACTTCAATCTTGGAAGGGTCTATGGCGTAACGGCGGTCATGACCCGGACGATCTTTAACGAATTTTTTTAGCTGCTCATAGCTTGTGTAACCTTTGGATTTAAGTTGGGTGTTTTGACCAGCAGGTTTGATCTTTTCGATGGCGTTTAACAACGAGTCCAATACCTGTAAATTGTTCTTTTCGTTACGCCCGCCGATTAAATATTTGGATCCCGGTTTTCCTTTTTCCAACACAGTCAAAATCGCCTCGCAGTGATCTTCCACATGCAGCCAATCTCGAATTTGTCCCCCGTCGCCGTAAATTGGCAATTCTTTACCCTCGAGTGCGTTGAGGGTCATCAAAGGAATCAACTTTTCAGGAAACTGATAAGGCCCGTAATTGTTGGAACAATTGGTAATCAAAACAGGAAGATTAAATGTTTTAAAATAGGCTCTCGCCAAATGGTCCGCCCCCGCTTTCGTCGCCGCATAAGGCGAATTGGGAGCGTAAGAATCTTCTTCATGAAATAAACCTTCCGAACCCAAAGCGCCGTAAACCTCATCGGTGGAAACATGGATAAAGCGAAATCCAGATCGGCTTTCGCCTTTCAAACCCTCCCAGTATTGCCGGGCCGCCTCTAACAGCTCAAAAGTACCCATAACATTGGTTCTTACAAAACAAGATGGATCATCGATCGATCGATCCACATGGGTTTCAGCGGCGAAATGAACAATCGCGTCAGGTTGTTTGGAAAAAAACAGATTTTTAACCAGTTTTCCATCCGCCACATCACCCTTGATAAATTCAAAATTGGGATTATTTTTCAAATCGTTCAAAGTCGCTTCATGACCAGCATAGGTAAGAAGATCGAGAACCAAAACCGAATGTTCTTTATTCAAGGCCATCCGGGCAAAATTTGACCCGATAAAACCAGCGCCGCCCGTCACCAGTATTTTCACACAAATTTCCTTTTAGACATTAATAAGCGTGTTCGTGTTCCAGAATATCCAAGAGGGTTCGAATAATAATTTTAACATCCAGAGTTAAGCTCCAATTTTCAATATAATAAATATCATACTTCACCCTCTCGTGAAGCGATGTGTTTCCCCGAAACCCGTTTACTTGGGCCCAACCGGTTATTCCCGACTTCACTTGATGGCGTTCAAAATAACGCGGAATTTCTTTTTCAAATTTTTCAACCAGACCCGGAACTTCAGGCCTGGGCCCTACCAGACTCATGTTACCCAGCAGAACGTTAAATATCTGCGGCAATTCATCCAAACTCGTTCTCCTGATAAAACTTCCGAAAGGCGTCACCCGGGGATCGTTCTTGGCGGTAAAGGCGACCGTTTCTGTTCCTTCGGTCATCGAACGAAACTTGAGAATAAAAAAATGTTTCCCGTCGCGGCCAATGCGTTTTTGACGGAAAAAAATAGGACCCGATGACGAAATTTTGACGCCAAGCGCCACCAATGGCAAAATCGGAATGAACGTCAAAACAACTATGGCCAACAATGACAAACTGAAATCAAAAACCCTTTTGATTATCCGATTGTGCCAAGAGCTCAGTGGGGCTTCCTTCATTTGAAAAATCGGCATGTCCAATAAAACATCATTTTCCATGGGTTGGGTAATCAACCCAAATAGGTCCGAAACGATTTTGTATTTTACTCGGCCATCCTGAAGTGAAACTAACATGGGTATCAATCCGGCATGAGCGGTGGCAGGAAGCGCGAATATAACCTCGGCCGGATTATGCTTTTTCAACACCTGAAAAAAAATGGATAAAGTACCGACTATTTTAAAACCTTCCACATGGCCCGCTTTTTTCTTCTCCGATACCACACCAATGACTCGATAGCCCAATCCTGGATTTTGACGCAACCGCTGAATGAGGACCTTCGCGGTTTCACCCGAACCAACAATGAGTACCCGCGTCACGCCAATTCCCCCGCGCCTCATCGACAACTGAATCCGCCGAAGCAGAATTCTCTCAATCCAAATCGTCAACGTGATTAAAATCGCGGAAAAAACTATAACCAGCCGGGAGAAACCAAAAAATTTCGATAAAAAAGTTCCCCCTGAAAGAATTATCGAAGCCGCAAAAACCGCTTTTATAATCTTTGAGAGCTCGTCCACTCCCGAAAAACCCCGCCTTTGACGATAAAGACCCGTGTACTTAAAAACGAAAAGATAAACCAGGATAAATAAAGCCAGAAAGGTTCGATAGTGGGGGTATGACGTGATGGTATCCACCCGAATCCAACCCGAATGGAACCGAATCCAGTTAGCCCCAATAAACGAAATAGCGATCATTAACCCATCGCAGAAAAAACTAATGAGTCCAAAAAGAGATTGATAACGGAGTTTCATATAACCTCACCAATTTTGAAAGGATTTATAGTTTATACGCCTAACCAAATAGGGGCAAACACCTTATAACAAAGCTAGAACTTATTGTTTTCAGGGATGGTTGGAATTCCATAAAGTCGGCGGAAATAAATTTGGGTTTTGAATAAAAACCGTTCTTTAGAGAACCGAGCGGCTCTCTGGCGCAGTTCATTTGGGTCAAAGGTCATGGTCTCAAACTTCCGGATCGCGTCTTCCAGCGCTTGTTCGGTTTGCTCAAAGAAAAACACGCCGGTTTTACCGTCTTCCACGCTGTCCAAAACGCCCCCTTCGCCAAAGGCGATGACGGGACAGCCCGAAGCCATGGATTCCACCGGCACAATGCCGAAGTCTTCTTTGCCGGGAAAAATCAAAGCTTTGGCCTTGTCGTAATAGGCCGAAAGTTTCTCGTCAGAGACCCACCCGTCGAATTTCACTGTCGGCCCCGCGATGGCTCTCAATTTTTTCTCTTCGCTACCCTTGCCCGCTATCACCAGGGGCCAATGGTTTTTGTTACAGACCTTCACCGCCAAATCGATTTTTTTGTAAGGAACTAAAGCCGAAATAATTAAGAAGTATTCGCCGCTTCCGGTTTTTATTTTAAATTTATCCAAATCCACCGGCGGATGAATGACCTCCGAGTCCCTGCCATAAATTCTCTTAATCCGGTTTTGAACTTCGGTGGAGTTGGCTAAAAAATGCGTGACACTCTTATTCGATTTCAAATCACACCATTGCAAGTAGGGCCGAAATAGCCTGGCAAACCAACGGACCGGAGCGAATGCCGAAGGCCCAAAATAGTCATCGAATGAATCCCAAATGTACCGCATCGGCGCGTGACAATAACAAACATGCATGGCTTTTTGAGGATTTCGCGCCCATTTCGCGCAGGCCGAACTCGATGAAACAATCAGATCATAGCCGGATAGATCAAAACCTCTCATCAACTCCCAATAAAACGGCAAATAATATTGGTATTTTGTTTTCCCAAAAGGAAGATGTTGAAGCGACGAAGTAGTGATTTTTCGATTTTTAAAGACATCATCCATTTGATCAGGACGATAAACCAGAGTAAATAAGTCGGCGCCGGGAAACAGCTCTAAAAGACTGAGAAGGACTTTTTCGCCGCCCCTCATGCCCGTCATCCAATCATGAACAATGGCGATGCGCATTTAATTTCTTTCGTACAAGGCGGATAAAGGAAAAGGAAACTTGGAAATCAAAGGGTTCAAAAAACGAATAGATTCAGCAAAAACAAAAGAATGCCGATCGCTATGAGGGCCAAGACTCCCGCGAAAGCAATCCTGGGCCAGTCCCAATTAAGGCTTTTTTCTTTTTGCGTGTAAGCATTTGAAGTGAGTCCGTCATTTTCAGCCAAATGAGCGCATTTTTCCGAAGAAAAACCTTTGACTGCCCAGGACGTCGTCCAACACTGACGGCAAACCATTTTATGGCAATGGGGGCATTCGATAAAATCTTTCGGATAAAGCGTTAATTTGGTGTCGCAAATCCGGCAGCGATTCTCTCCAGCCACCAACGTTAAGTTTTTTCTGGCTGACTTGATAGACAATCTTTTCGCCTGTTCATTTCTTGGATTTACTTAAATCAGCTAGCAAAGTTTACTATCGCAATGGACTTTTTCAAACGTTTATCGAGTTAAATAACAGTATCCGCGGTTTAACCGCAGAATTCACGAATCAATTCATTCACCCGTTTACCCGCGGTCGCCCAATTTAATCTCTCGGCATATTCCTGAAAAGATGACAAAGAAAGACGTTCGTATTCCTTTTTGTCAGACATATACTTCAAAACAAAGTCGCAATATTCATCCGGGTCAGCGTTTAATGAAAAGGTTTTTCCGCTTTTGTCATTTCGAACGGCCGTTGAATTACCCCCCACATCCGTGGCTAGGTTGGGAAGTCCAAAGGAACATGCCTCCGCGAATACTACCGCACAGCACTCCGCGCTTGTGGGCAAAATTAAAAAATGGGATTCCTTAAATAATTCGTCCAACATTTTTCGGCCTTTTTCAGTTTTTTTCGACACAAAACCATATTGTTTCACAAACGGGGATAATTGACCCGGGGGGCGACAACCCACAACATGAAGTTCTGTTTTCAATCCCCGCTGATTGAGCCGCTCTGCGACTTTAACCGCGGTTTCCCCGCCTTTTCGGACCCAATCCACACCCATGAATAACAATTTGCATGTGTCAAAATTCTTTTTCGAATTATTTTTTTTTATTTCCTCGACATCCCGGTCGCATTCAATATTCGCTCCGTACGGCACAACTTTCACTTTCGCGGGATCCACATCATAATTTTTTAACGCCGAATTAGCGGCCCATTCGGAGCTGAAAATCGAAATTCGGCTTTTTTTCAAGGCCGATTGCTCCAGCCTGTGTCCATCTCGAATACTTTCCTTACAAAAATTGGAGTACGAAGGGTAAAAATTCAAATTTCCGGAAAAAGGGGCGTCCCTCCAAGTAACTATGGGTATGTCGGTTTTCATATAGGCTATTTGATAGGCGCTGGGACTAACAATCACGTCAAATTTCTCGGTTTGAAGGGATTTCTCAACCTGTCGGGCATAACTCTCAATGCGAAGCGGATCCAATTCCCCGAAATAATTTTTAGAAAATAAGTATCTGTACAAAACTTTTTTTGACCCGGTGATAAGATTATTTCTTCTGGTGAGTTTTTGAAACAATCTCACTTGAAGTCCGCTATCCGACAACGCTTTGTGGATGTGGAATGTTGAACCAGACCAGTCGTTTATATCCAAAGGGTCCTTGATGGACGTGTAAGCTATTTTCACTTTGCGAATTTCCTATGGTTTTTATTATCAAATACTTGGCGCATAAATCATTCTAACGAACAGTTCTATTGGCGAATCTGACCAGAAGCAAATTCCGTCAAATAGCTTTGGTAGGTTAACCGGATTCCCTCTTGAAGATGTGTTTTTGCTTTCCATCCCAATGCGGTTAACCTGGCAACATCCATTAATTTTCTTGGCGTACCGTCCGGTTTGGAAATATCCCATTTAACTTGTCCCTGATAATCAACCACTTCGGCCACCATTAGGGCTAACTCTTTAATGGATACATCTTCTCCCAACCCCATATTCACCCAATCGGGCGGGTTATCCTGTTTCAAAAGAAAGGCGCAGGCGTCCGCCAAATCGTCCACATGCAAAAACTCCCTTTTGGGACTTCCGGTTCCCCACAAAACCACCTCGGAATTTCCTGACGCCTTTGCCTCGTGAAATTTCCGGATTAAAGCGGGAAGAACGTGTGAATTTTGAAGGTGATAATTATCACCCGGCCCATAAAGGTTGGTCGGCATCGCGGAGTAAAAAAGGACGCCATATTGTTTCCGGTAATACTGGCACATTTTTAGTCCAGCGATCTTGGCGATGGCATAGGCTTCATTGGTTGGTTCTAAAGGGCCCGTTAAAAGACAATCCTCAGGCATCGGTTGAGGCGCCATCTTGGGATAAATGCAGGAGCTCCCCAGAAAAAGAAGCCGCTTCACACCCGCGCGATGAGCCCCTTCAATGCAATGGGTGGCGATAGCAAGATTTTGTAAAAGAAATTCCGCGGGATAGGTGTTGTTGGCGAGAATCCCCCCCACTTTGGCCGCCGCGATGATAGCTGTATCCGGTTTTTCCTTCTCATAGAATTCAAAAACTTGTTTTTGATTGGTCAAATCCAACTGATCGCGGTCACGCAGAACCAGCTCCGTCCCTTTTTCATCCTGGAAACGCCTCACCAGGGCCGAACCCACCATGCCCTTATGTCCCGCGATAAATAGTTTCATAGTCTGGCCTTCAATGTTGTTAATAAAATCAAATTTTAAGAATCTCTCTTTTTTTCCTTCGCCGCCATTTCAATATCATGATCCACCATGCGATAGACCAGTTGTTCAAATGTGGTTTCATTACGCCAGCCCAAAACACGGCGGGCCTTGGAAGAGTCTCCCTTTAGATAATCCACTTCAGTGGGACGCAAATAACGCGGGTCGAATTTGACGTGTTTTTTCCAATCGAGATCCACATAATCAAAAGCCGCGGTCAAAAAATCTTTCACTGAATAAGTCTCCCCCGTCGCGACAACATAATCATCGGCTTTCTTTTGCTGAAGCATGAGCCACATGGCCCTCACGAATTCCTTGGCGTCGCCCCAGTCCCTCTGGGCATCCAGATTTCCCAAATAAAGTTCTTTTTGCAGTCCCAGTTTGATTCGTCCCAACGCGCGGGTAATTTTACGGGTTACAAAGGTTTCTCCCCGCCTCTCGCTTTCGTGATTGAAAAGTATCCCATTTGAAATATGCATTCCATAGGCTTCGCGGTAGTTTTTGGCGGCCCAAAATGAATAAAGCTTGGCCACGCCATAGGGACTGCGGGGATAAAAGGGGCTATTTTCGTTATAACCTTTTTTAGGGCAATCCAGTCCGCCGTAAAGCTCCGAACTGCTGGCCTGGTAAAATTTGGCTTGAGGACAGGCCGACCGCATGGCTTCCAAAAGTTTGAGGGTTCCCACTCCCGTCACTTCACCGGTGTATTCCGGCTGATCAAAGGAAACACGAACATGGCTTTGAGCGCCCAGGTTATAAATTTCAGCCGGCTTGATTTGGTGGAGAAGTTTAAAAAGGCCTGAAGAATCGGACAAGTCGCCAAAATGAAGGAATAATTTTACACCGTGTATATGGGAATCTTGATAAATGTGGTCAATCCGCTGGGTATTGAAAGAAGAAGACCGGCGCACCATGCCGTGAACCTCATAACCCTTTTCCAGAAGAAAATCCGCCAGCCAGGATCCATCCTGCCCCGTAATGCCGGTAACAAAGGCTTTGCGGCCCTTATTTCCGCCGTTTTTCAGGTTCTTTTTTCGCATTGGATGACCCTTTCAAATTTCTGGTTTTAGCCGCGATCCCCATCAGGAACGCCAAATCAATCCCGGCTTTTCGGACCCCATAACATCACCAAAAAGAGATGCCAAAAAAATAAGGGAGAGGATACTAAATAACGACGCCATAGTCGACGGGGTTCCCGTACCAGACGAACCAGCCATTCCAGCCCCCATTTCCGAAAAACCGGATGGGCCCGTTTTACCCGGCCCGTGTAAAAATCAAAAACCGCTCCAATCGCACCGGCGAACTTCACATTTAAGCGCTGACGGTTCTGAAAAATCCACTTTTCCTGCTTCGGAGCTGTCATCCCCACCCAGAGCACGTCCGCTCCCGAAGCGTTAACCGCCGCGACCATCGCGTCCGTATCTTCCTGGCTAAAATCCGGTTTATAGGGCGGTGAATAAGTTCCGCCCAGACGAAGATTGGGATAATCGTTTTTCATCCTGGCGCTGATGGCCTCAAGCGTTTCTTCCGTTGAGCCTAGAAAAAAAATACTGTGGCCGCCTGCCCGGTTCAACTGATCCTGCAGGGCAAAAAAAACATCGGCTCCGGTAACACGCACCCGAATCCCACCCTTTAAAAATTGAGAGGCGATAACAATCCCGATCCCGTCCGGGATCAACCAATCCGCGTCCCGCAGCGACTGGGAAAACATTTTATCCTCAAGAGAGACAACGTAAGAATAGGGGTTAATACAAGACATCCAGCGAAAGTGATTTCCTTTGTCGATCCATTCCGTCATTTCTTTCACACAACCCGTTAAACCACTTATATCGACGTCATAACCCATTACATCTTCTACTGATGAAGATTTCATTCGCCGCCGCCTGGTAATTTACTTTTGGCGATCGCCTGTTCGTAAATTTGCATCAACAGAGAGTAATTACTCTCTTTAGAATATTTATTTTCATACGCCTTCCTTGCCTCACTGCCCAACCGTTCTAACAAACCGGAAGTTCCCCAAGCCGTTTTTACCGTGTTCGCCAAAGTCTCGGCGTTCGCCGGCTCAAAGATGACACCGTTTTTACCATAATCAACGATAGAGGGAAGCGGTCCAATATTTGATACAGCCGCCGGAGTTCCCAACGCGAAGGCTTCTCCCAATACCAAAGGATGACCCTCAAACCACTCCGAAGGCACCACCAAAAGCTTTGCCTTAGCCACTTGGGCTTGAACCTGTTCTGGAGATAATTGACCAAAAAAGCGAATTGGCATTTTTTTAGCTGCCTTTTCCAGTTTTGACCTCAAAGGCCCATCACCCACCACCCGAAGTTCAGGCGCTTCACTTCCCCATATTTCCCATGCGCGAACCAGTGTTTCAACTCCCTTTTCCGAAGCGAGTCGGCCGACAAAGATCACATAAGGTTCCCGCTCAGACCAAGAAAGCGGCGAGGCTTGACCATAAAAGAAATTAGGCTTCACCAACACCTTATCCGCCGGCAATCCCGCCGCGACCATTCGATCCTTCTGAAAATCGGTTAGGGCAATGAATACTTCAACTTGATTCTTCCAGGTTCCTATCCGGCGATGAAGCCCGACACTCAACGCTAATGGGAATGTTGCCAAACGGCTGTTTCGATAACATCCATATTTAAGGGCGGCCAAAACCGAACGCTGATCCATACACTCCGTGCAAACTTTTCCGTTTCGCATTGGAATAGCGGCGGGACAATATAAACGATAGTTATGCAGGGTTAACACCCGGGCGGCTCTGCGGCCGATCGCGTGAAAAATCGAGGGGGAAATAAGAGGAAAAGTATTATGCACATGAACCACATCGGGGTTAAAAGCGTTAACTTTGCCGCGGATCGCCGCGGCCATCCAAGGATTCCACGGGGTGGCCATAGCCCCTTCCAACTTGCCAAAAATTCCTTTAGCCAGCAATTCGTCGTTATTTCGGGTAAACAACTCCACTTCATGGCCGTGCGATTCCAACAGAACCTTTTCGGCTTCGAAAACCGCTTTTTCCCCCGAAGGCAAAGAGGAATTATAGAAATTGTGAACCATCAAAATTTTCATTAATAAACCTTGGAGCTATTCTCTTGAGCCAACAGGAAATCAGCCAATTTTTTCCCGGTGAGACTGCTTTCAAATCTTTCAAAAAATCTATCCCGACCAGCTTGACTTGCGATAGAAAGTTTTTTAGGAAACGATAACCATTCCAATATTTTTCTGGCCGCTTCAGATGCGTCATCCAGTGGTAGGTAGCGTCCCTCAACCCCATCCTTGAAAACTTCCGAAATGCCTCCAACCGGAGCGGCGAATATAGGCACTCCCCGCGATAACGCTTCAATCAAAACAAAAGGTAAATTCTCAATTCGGGCCACATGGATATAGGCCTTGTATTGGTTCATCAATTGAGGGGCGCCGGTCACAAAGCCGGAAAAACGCACATAATTTTCAATTTTAAGATCACGGCTTTTTTGTTCCAACATTCGTCTATCCGGACCATCTCCACACAAGGTCAATTGAACCGGTTCCCCTTGGTCACGTGTGGCGGCAATAATATCAAGTAAATAAGATTGATTTTTTCGAGGTTCAAGACTGCCGATTGAAATTAAATCCAAATCAGGAAGATTCTTTGGAACTTCACCAGGATCGGACACAAAGTTAGGAATAATTTCAAATGGCACAGAATTGATTTCTGGGATTCTTTGGGATAATTCCTTTCGCATAAAATCAGAGCAGAAAACAATCCCGTCCAAACCAGCCAAAATATCCTTTTCCATTTTCAGGAGCGAATGATAAAAAGAGCCTCCATATTTAATTTTCCCTTTTTGAGCCCACTCATCCCCCAGAGAAAGATTAAAGTGAACAATCATGATCACTTTTTGTGAATTCGAAACACGTGTTTTGAGAGCCGCTCTCGCGGACAAAGGACACTGTGCGTAAATAACACCAGATTCCCCACTGGCAAGTTTCTTTTTTAACACTTTATGGAGAAAATACTCGTGACCGTGTTGATACCACCAAACACTGGCCGTTCCGCTAATAGGATCGATTAACTTACGCATTCCAAAAGCGGGAAACACCTGCCAAGAGGGGGCGGAAAATGGTGTTACGAGTTCAACATCAACGCCTGTTTTTCTCAAATAAGCCGTAAAAGCATTGAAATGCGTTTGAACTCCGGTTTCACCGGTTGGCCTCATGATGGATGCGATTATGACTTTTCGTAACATTTAAAAATTTCCTAAATAAAATGTACTAAACGCGAGAAACCTTATTGGTACTCTAAATTTTAACAAGTTTGCCCGCTATTTATGGTGAATCTCATGACCAGAATATGATTTTTCTCAGACGTTCCTTAATAAATCAGTTACCTCATCCACAACATCATTAAACTCAACCAGCATTCTCGAACGTTTTAAGATCAAAATGTTTTTTTTCGACAAAGGCTTTATTTTTTTCAGCCATACTTTTAAAGCTGATTGAAGTTCCAATGGATTTCCTGCGTTGATTACTACTCCATTTACGTTGTTTTTAATTAAGGTTCTTGATCCCGCCATGCTTGAACATATAACGGGCATACCCGAAAGGAGGGCTTCATTGACAACACAACCAAAAGGTTCATATTCGGAAGCAATTACAAATAAAGAACCAAGTCGATACCAAGCACTTAGCGGAATACCTTCACAACGTCCTGTAAATATAACGTTTTTCAATAAACCCAAAGACTCTGCAAGGTTCTTAAGTTCTTCTCTCTTTGGGCCGTCTCCCACAATGACAAGCACAGTATCATTCATAGATTTATGTATAGCGCCAAATGCGGCTATCAATCGGTCAACCCGCTTTTCTCGGGCTAATCGGCCCACATAAAGCAAAACGCGCTTTCCAATTAACTTGTTTTCAAAAACAAGTTTCACAGCTTCCTTTTTCGAATCAAAAAGTCTTCGGCGAAAGAGTGATTCAAGTTGAATCGTTGGATAACAAGCGATCGGAAATTGAACTTTATATTTTCTTCGATACAACTCCGCCGTTTCCTCAGACAGAACAATTAACCCATCCAGACCAGTTAGCAGAACGCGGCGTACTATTTTTCGAATAACATTGTCGTGCTTAATCAACTCGGGATTATCTTCCGTTAAAACCACAAGTTTAATTTTTTTAAAAAAAATGAATTTTTGAATCCAAACTAGAATCGTTGTGGGGGAAAATTCAGATGCCAAAATAACATCCGGATTAAACTTCCTAATGATGGGACCCGTTCCGTAGCGAAATATCCGCCTAAAGATCACAAAGCCTTTCAAAAGAAATTCATATTCGGCTTTTAAATGATTTATCAAATTAGTTACATTAAATTTTTGTTCCGGAATATTTTCCCGAAGAATCACAAGATAAGCACTAAATCGTTCCGAAAGAGCGTTAAACATATCAAGGCGATAAGGCGGAAGAGCCGGATGAATAATAAGCAGTTTTTTCCTTAGACTTTTTTTCACTTAACATCACTCCAATAGTTCGTTGAAACTTAACGTTGAGTATAAAAAATATTGATGATTTCATACTAAGTTTAAGCGCTAAAAATCCATACCAACCCGCCACAAACAGCGCAATAACCCAGTTTGACCCTATTGAATAACGATCTCTGATTGTTTACAAAAAAAGCCCGCTCAAATCGCTTGGTTAAACATACGTTAATTCAACCAATCTATTTGAACAAACCCCATTCTTCTTTTCAGTTGTTTAATAATCATGTGTATCAAAATTTTGATTCGAAACCCCTCAGGGTGGAAAAGTCGGGGAGGTTTTTCCACCGGCTTTAATTTTGAAATCTTTAGTATTTTTTTCACGAAATCTTTTTGAACATAAATAATAGTATTTTGTCTGTACCAACATCCAATTTCTTGATCATTCCAAATTTTCATTCTCAAAACATCAAAAGTTAAAAAGCCATTCTTTTTGAATTTCTCAGCCCAATAGTCCGGCCATTGCTCATTCACATGGCGCGTTCCACCTTGGCACGGCACCGCCGCGGAAAACAAAACAATTGGAGCCAATTTGGTCAAATTCAGAACAAAGTTATCCGCGTATTCGGGATATAAATGCTCCGCAACCTCCAGTGAAATCGCGAGATCAAAACGACGAGCAATCTTAAAATCACTTTCCAAATCAACAATTTTAAATTTACTCGCGGATATATCGAGAACCTTGGTCGAATTACCGTCTATTCCTAATATATTTTTTATTCCTGCTTCTTCAAAAGCTTTTAACCACACCCCGGCGCCGCAACCCACATCCACAACCGATTTGACTTTTATAAGTTCTAAAACAAAGGGTATTATTTTTTTTGCGGAGCGATAGGATTCATCTTTGTATCTCTCGTAAAATTCACTTTTATAACCTAGTTTTTTATTTGTCATTTATCCTCTTTTAGATCTTCAAACAGAATCATTTCGTTTAAAAAATTAATAAATTTCAATGATTTTAAAAAAAGCTAGTTCGGCGTTTTTTCCGCCTGTATAGAAATAACATCTTTAACCTTGTATAAATCAGGAACAAAACTTTCAGCTATACCGATGAACAAAAAATGAATATTCAACATAAAAGCCGCGTAAAGAAGAACGTTGTCCGTTGTCATTAATGTAAGATACGGCACAAAGAGCCATAACGCGGACTGAACAATAAATTTCTTTCGGTTTTCATCTAAAAGACCTGATAAATAATGTAGTCTTCTAATTTGCCGATAAAATCCATAACTAAACAAAACCATTCCAAAAAGACCATAATCAAAAAGAATTCTTAAAAACTCATCGTGAGGATGATCAAAGGCTTTGTTGATCGCCAGCGTAAAGGGTTCTGACGCGTTAGCGCCGTGACCAAAAAATGGTTTTTTTCGTATTTCGTCGACCATCAGCGACCATACTTCAAGCCTTCCATTGGAATTAATGGCATTAAGATGGTGTGATATTTCCGCAAAAGAAGTTCCCTTATAAACAAACTTATTCCAAACCGAAGGTATATTTATAAAGCCGATAAAAAGCATAACGATAAAAATTACTAAAAAAATATTTTTCGAACTGAATAATTTTCCTTTCCGAAGGGAGCTCAGACTTAATAATCCGGCGAAAACAGACATTCTGCTAATCGCGAGGATTATGATTGTTTCGAGAATAACCGCTAAGCTTAAGTTTTTAATATTCCCAAATATTTTATACCGTATAACAAAAAGCCAAATCAACGTAACGGCCATTTGAACAGGAATTCCAGCGAAACCCGACATTCCAAAAATCAAACCATCTCGAATGGCGATGCAAATAAAAATGATTGCAGAAATAGTAACTAACTTAATAATCCAATCGATATCCGATTCTTTCCATTTTAAACTCGAGGCAACCATTCCTACTAAAATTGGCGTCGCCAGTATTACAGCTCTATGAATTGATTGATCGTACGGTGAAAAAAATCCTAATATTAAAACCAAAAACATCCATGGATACCAATGTAAAAGTCCTTTGTATTTAACGTTTGGGATTAAAGTGATCATCAAAAAAAAAGAAATAAGAGGCACAACCCATCCGAAGGCAGTTGAAAATATTCCACACGAAAAGACGGAGGAAAGAAATATCATCGATGAAAACAAATTGCTTATCTTCAAAAACCCGCCTTTTTAATATGCAAATTAATTCAACTTACATTCTTTTCCAGCCATTAGATCTAACTTTAAGTTAGTTAAGACCGGTAGCCAACATGTCCAAAACTCTCTTTTGTCTATTTGCCAGTTTGCCCAGATCGCCTATCGGATCAACCACCTGACTGTGGATGACAACCAAAAATAAGGCCAAAAAAATCCGCCGTGTTTTCGGGAAAAATAAAGCTGTTCCAAGGGCGGAAATCCTTTTGGTGAGCAAAGTTTTTTCCACCGCTGAGAAAATGTTTTTCCCTTTGAAACCGGTTTGTTCTCGTCGCACAATCCTAAATATCCCGGCGCGAGCCAGATAGGGATTTTAAGCTGGCTGGCCCGTAGTCCCAGATCAATGTCCCCAAATGAATGGGTAAAATGTTCGTCAAGTCCGCCTAGTCGGTCCATGGTCAATTGGGGGATAAGAACACAATTTCCGTTAAAAGTGTAACAAGGCAACGGTTTGGGGCCGGGTTTTAGCAACTTATAACGAAATGGGTGCCATCCGCTTCTCCTGACGAGACCTCCATAAGTAATAGTTGACCGGTCAGTAGATCTGGTGGCACCGACCACAATGGCTTCTTTAATTTTTCCCGGGGAAGCCCACTCCCAAGTTTGAATCAGTCTGGCCAGCGCATCACGTTCCAAAATAGTGTCGTCATTCAGCAAAAGTATAAAATCATTCTTTGAACCCGCAACCCCCTTTACGAGGCTTCGCATGGCGCCGCACCAATAATAATTCCCATCCCCGCTTTTGATTTGGTCCGCCAGCTTTTCCCGACGCACCACGGTCGCCGTCCCGTCGGTACTCCCATCGTCAAACAATGTTACTTTAACTTTTATTTCTTTTGGCAACCCACGTTGTCTGCGAACAGCCCACAAACAAGAAAGTGTTTTTTCCTTCCGGTTATGACAGGCCAGCAGTACATGTAAGATGATTTTATTTTTTCTAGTGATTATTTTTGGCATGCATCCAGCACTTTCATTAGTTAATTACTATTATTATGGCGATTTAACCAAACACGATATTACAGCCATCTTTGATTGAAAAGTCGTATAAAAAATCGTTCCTCTGGGGTTCGCAAAGATGGCCTGACCAAATGAATAACATTTGGTTAGGCACACACCTTTTGGTTGTCCACAGCCAATGATTAAAGCTGTAGGGAAACCTTCCGCCGTTTGGGATTGAAGTTACTGCTATGGGTTTGGTTCATTAGAATCTGGGCTTTGTTCCGCTCTTCGGGCGAAACCAAATAGAGGTCATGGGAACCGGGGGTAAGGCCGGCCAAGATTGTTTCCAGTGTTTTACGCTCAGGAGGAAGCGGCGCGTTTTTATCCGTGCTCCAAACCATGTCGCCCAATTGCACTCCCGCCTTGTCCATGGGGCTGTCGGCCCAGAGTTTTTCCACCACACAAGCGTTGGTTAAAACTAAACCCTGATTCGGATAAGGCATACCCGTCAGAGGGGTGTCGTGGCCCAAGCCCCCTCCACTCGGGGACAGGCGGGAATTGCGGATGAAATATTCCATGGCCGAAACCAAATGCCGCAGATCGTCGGTGGAATTACATTGAATGGTCAGAGGGTATTTAGCGCCTTCCGAGATTAAAGAAAACTGATATTTGACCGTTGTGGTTTTCGTTCCCGTGTCGATTTCGTTGATGTGAATCGCCGTCACATCCTCCAAGACAATATTCGTCAGGCCGTCGCCCGAAAGTCCGTTAAGCGGGTCGGCGCTTTTGTGATGAATCGTCAGGGTGGTGGTTCCGACATTGATCCCCAAAACGATTCGTTTGTCGCTGCCGATCATCATGGTGTATTTATCCGGGTCCATCACGCCCTGCATACGGGTGACGGCTAAATCGCCCGGCATGCCTTCGTCGGGCGCGACGGCATGGTTCTTCAACACGACGTTCTTCGCAACGGCGGCGATTTCAAGATCGAGCACTTGGGGGTCTTCATCCGATGGGACAAACGAAACCGCGGGTTGATAAGAAACAGCCGACGTAGTTTTTTCGATCTTCTTTTTTGGCACTAAGTGGGGAACGGCCGCTTCCACTGGCAAGACAGCCGAAACGGATGATGGAGTTGTCGCAGTAGTGGTTTGTGGTGGTGTTGTGTCTTCATGATGGAATATTGAGCCGATCTTGTGTTCTATCCATTGCAGGGGGGAAACCACGGCGAAGTGGAAAAACGCCAAAATTCCCGAGATCAAGAGGCCAATCAGAATCAAGGGCAGAACAAAGTCGAGAATGCTTTTAGCGGTTTTGCCGATGGCTTCTTTTACCGAATGCAACAAGCCTTTGACCGCCTCTTTAAGAAGTTTTCCAAAGTGTTTCCCCAAGAATTTAAATGGCGGTTCGATGAACTTATAAAATCGATAAAGCACGACAACCCACTTCTCGGTGCGGGTCAGAGTTTCGCCCTTTTTGACCTTGCTCTTCAACTGGTTGAAGAACTTGATGCCGACCATCCATTGCCAGAACCAGGAGGTTTCCTCAGCCGAAACTTCAAGTTGAGGTGCATGACTTGGGTGTGCCTGATGAGGGGTATTGGCATGGGCGGTGTGATGGGGGACAGGTAACTCTATGACCTTATTCGCAAGCACTGCTGGCAGGGGGGAATGGGCCGGGGCGGCACCAATTTCCTTTTTATCTGAAATTGGTACACTCAAGGCATGCCCCTCAACTTGAGGTTTCGGGGCAGAGGCTTTCGGTTTAGAGGGGACCGGCTTATGGGGGTTGAAGGCTTCCAACGGTTGCCCGGCGTTAAGGTGGTCGACAAGGGCTTTTGCCTGTGGCCCGGTCAGTTGTTGGTCGATGACCACCTGAAGGGTCTTAAACACCGTCTCGGGGTTTTCCAAGTTGGTCAATTCGTAGACGGGGGCCTGAGTCAGTTCCCATCCTTTGGAAGTTTTAGCGGTACTAGAGCCGGACCCGGACTTATCAGATTGCCAGGCTGGCATACTCGAAATAAGGGGTTTTTTTAAATTTTGATCAATCAGCGTGCGGGAAGCCGGGTTGAGGCACTTTAGAAGCCTTTTACCCCGGTTAATTTCGGAATCGCTCGTTCGGAGTAATTTGGCCAGTTGGTCAATGGTAAGGTCTGGGTCGTCATCCAAGAGGTTTTCAATATCTCGGCAATCATCCAGCCAGGTTTGGGTACTCTGCCGGTTGTCCCAGATACCCTCGATCGTGGTCTCTTTGGTGGTTTTGTCCGATACGATGCAGGCGATAGTTACCCAGCCGAGCTTTAACGCCCCGAGCAGGCGGATATGACCGCTGAAGACCATGTAAGTGCCGTCCCCAAGAGGGCGTATTTTGATGGCATTGATCAGCCCCAACATCGCCAGGGATTCGGACATGGCGTCGATCATGTCCTGGGTAATCAGCCGGTTTTTGGGGTTAGGCTTAATGAAACGAAGAGGGATTTGTTGAACGACGATGGTCACCTGTTGCGAGGCTTCAAGCCGAGCGACAAGATTTGGTTGTGCCAACCCATCGTTATGATTAGGGTTGGCATTAGTGGTATCCGGCATGACTGGCTCCTTAGGCAGTTATGAATTTTGGTGAAATTTTAAATCGAGGCCGAAATTCGAAGAATAACAAAATAACTTGCCAACAATTTTTCTTAAATTCGGATCGTTTGAAGGGTCAAAAAATGACTTTTTTCTGTCCGGTTTTTGAAACGGCAGGTGGTTTTTTGGACAATTAAGCGGGGAAGGGTTTTTGTTGATTTAGGGAATGGTCGTTTTCTTCCAGAAAGACGTCCATAGCTGAATTGGGGGACAAATGACAAAACCATATGATTGGATTGCTGCATTGCCAATTAGCTTCAGGAAAATAATAAACACAGCGCGAACTAAATGTATAACTGGCCCGCATTTTGAATTGAAAATATATTTTCACCAAAATAAATAAAATCCCTGTTTTCACCAGATATTGATTTCAAAAAATGACGGGAATTGGCCTTTCCGGGGATCAACCAATCGTGCAACTCAATTACAAGCACATAAAACAATCTAATCCATTCGGTATCCGACGAAAATAAAGATTCTTCGTGGCCTTCAATGTCGATTTTAATAAGAAAAGGGACAACAGACTCCATTTTTCGGGCTTGAGCAATGAGAAATTGTACGGTGTGCGATGGGATAGTGTTTGAAAAATTTTGTTCCGCTCTTTCCACTCTAAAACCCCATTTACCGAAACCCGGGTCGTTAATCTGGACGTATCCGTTCTCATTTGAAACGGCCGCTTTCAAACACAAAATTTTATCCTTTTTAGCGAATCGGTTTAATTGTTCAAAGTTGCTTTCCTCTGGTTCTATCGCGACGATGACCGATTCAGGAAAGATTAGATTAAAATACAAGACAGAAAGACCGTTGTTCGCGCCACAATCAACGATCAACGGTTTACTGCCGTTTAAAATAATCTCATTGTATTTTTCTTTGATGCCAACCCACTTGGATAAACGTTGGAGCCGGTAATCTTCGAAAACAAAAATTTGTAAAAACGTTTGAAAATCCGATGTTTTTCGCCTTAAAGAAATGCGGTTCCAAGGCCCGCCTTTTTTCTTAACCAGCCACCGGGTGCCAAAAAAAGATAATGGAATAATTACAAAATTGTGCTTCTTGTCGAAAACCGCCGTAAATAAACGAGCCGTCAAGTTTATGAAAAAAATAAGTTTTCGCATTGCCGTTCGGAACATATGCCCTTTCCCTAACCTTACGTTTTCCGCAAGACTTTTAAAAGTCTTGCGGAAAACAAGTTAGATACATTTTTAGCCTGACGCGGATTCGATTGCCGGTTCAGACACTCCGCGAGACGCCATTACCTTTCTCATCGGCTTGCCATCGCTTTACTATCGTATTTGGGATTGGATTTTAACTTTTTAAAAAAAAGACCCGTTTTACGCTGCATTCCCGCCACGTTCATATGATAAATGGTATTAAAGAAATATTTATCGGGGAAAAACAAATCTGAAGTGTTCAAACGCTCGCCGGCAGAAAAATGGTTTATCATAAAGGTCTGAAACGAAACCATTTCAAAATAATTTCGACGCATTGATTCGGGTACAATCGTCGGAATATAAATTACCTTGAATCCTTTTGCCGATATTTCTTTATCAACAAAATTGACATAATCCTCCATTTTATCTTGTTTGATCGGGAAAGTTTCGTTGACGACGAAAGACCTGTTATTTAAATGGTAATGCGAAACGACATCGCCATAGGCGTTGAACGCGTTTCTATAATAAATATCATCTGTGTTTTTTTTCTTTAAAAAAAGATTTCTGATGTCTTCCAGGGTATATTTCGAGATATCGAGAGTGCATTCAGGGCAATTAGCCAGTTCATTAATATCCCGCTGCAAAAAAACGATTTGGCAGTATTGTTTGGAATGATCATCAATTTGTTCTACCATCCCATATTCCGGCGATAGGATAATCACGTCATTATCAGGCGATAAACACTTACGATAAATTTTCCAAATGTTTTTAAAACCGATACCGGCGTGAACACCCAGATTAATCACCGGTTTTCCCAATTTTTCAGACAGTTTTTCGGCGGATACGGAAAATCCCAAGCTGGAACCGCCGAGAAGGATAAACCTTTTTTCCCCGCTGGTATTTTTTAATCGTTCGCAATCATCAATTGCTCCAAATAGATAATCTTGGTAAAAACATTCGGATTTCGGGAAGTATATCCAGACACAGGTCAGCAACGCAAAAATCAGGGCTATTGAAGCGGCAAAAAGTAATATTTTTTTCATTAAAGCCGACGATTCCTAAAACTGAAAATAAATGAAATTTTTCTCAACATCAAACACTCCCAAAAACAAGATCGTCAAAACCGACGCGTAATATAAACTCCACCTGAACCAAACGAGCTTATCCGCGAGCATGTGTCTTATGCTGCCATGGCGTTGTATCGTGTGAAAATATTCCATTAACATCACGCTTAAGATACTGATGCCGAAATAGGCTTTATCAATCCGGCCCGAACTCAAAGCCAGAATTTGGGGATAAAAATCGGAGAATTTGTCCAAGTCTGAAAATAGATGGGTAACCACATACCAGGCGTCCGTTACGTTCTTTGCCCTAAAAAATATCCAGGAAAAACAGATAAGCGAAAATGTTATAAAAACTTGCCCGCACTTTAACAACTTGGAATATTTGTTTAATTCGATAAGATTTATAATTCTCTCTCTTGTTTTTCCAGTCCATATCGCGAACATCAAATAGAACCCGTTTAAAGCGCCCCATATGACGTAAGTCCAATTCGCGCCATGCCACAAACCGCTGACTAAAAATGTCAAAAACAGATTACGCTGCCAATACCACCAGGAACCCTGATTTCCTCCCAACGGGATATAAAAGTAATCCCGAAACCATGTGGATAATGAAATGTGCCATCGCTTCCAGAATTCGGAAATACTCTTTGAAAAATAAGGCCGGTTAAAATTATCCATTAATTTGAATCCCATAACCTGCGCCGCGCCGATCGCGATGTCGGAATACCCGGAAAAATCACAATAAATTTGAAAAGCGAAAAAAACGGTCGCCATGATTAACGATATGCCCTTGAACTCCTGCGGATTGCCGTAAACCAAATCGACAAGAAAACCCAGTCGATTGGCGATTACAACTTTCTTGAAAAAACCCCAAACCATTAGTTTTAAACCATCCGTCACCCGTTGATATTCATAAAAATGGTTTTCCCGGAATTGATGGAGAAGATTTTGAGGACGTTCTATAGGCCCGGCCACAAGTTGCGGATAAAACATGACATACAGCGCGTAAATACCAAAATGACGTTCAGCCTTTTGATTACCGCGGTAAACCTCAATGACATAACTTAGACTTTGAAACGTGTGAAATGAAAGACCGATCGGCAATATGACGTCCATTATTCCTATGGGATAACTAAGATGCAGACAATTGGCGAGATTATTAAAAATGCCGTTAAAAAAATTAAAATATTTAAATATAAATAAGACTAAACAAGTCGAAACAATACTAACGATTAAATAACGTTTCTTCGCTCTTTGGCTCTCCGATTTTTCTATTAAAATTCCGGAAAAAAAATCTATTAAAATTAAAAAAAGAAGAATAAAAATATAAACGGGGATAAACACCATATAAAAATAACAGCTGGCCGCAAGAAGCCAGCCCCATCGATACCGGTGTGGAATGACAAAATATAATAAAGTGACTATTGGAAAAAAAATGAGGAATTGAAAGGAAATAAATGACATTTACCGATGACCTGTCCCTCATTAATTGCGCCGCTGATCAAGTCCATACCTAAACCAAATTGACGGCCTAAAACTTGGCCTCAGCTCGACGAAATCGACGCCGGCACTGGCGCTCGATAACCCATGGACAATCTTCAATCTCTAAATACCTTTTCAGCGCGAACTCAAGTTTTCACTGCTCACCAATAGGCAAGATTAAAAATTTTCTCTTAACCGAGAATGTCGCGCTTTGTTTTCCGATGAAAATAATGGCTGAGGAGATGGATTGCGACGGCGCTTGATAACTATCCGCTTATCACCGCCGCAATACTAGTTTGCGGAAGTAAAAATCAAAAATAATTTTTAAACTCGAAAATTAATATCCATCAAAACAATTTCGGGGCGGCAAAACGAATCGTTTTGATAGCGCTTTGCTGCGGGACGTATCATTTTGATAGTATTGGGCCGAAATAAATCTGGAGCGGATGATTTCTTCTTGAGGGGACAACCGAAAAATATTGTCGGCTCATCCATATCAGCGCACGGTTTTAAACAAGATTTTATTTAACTTTTACTCTATTTTTTTGATTTTGATAATAACCGTTTCGCGGCAGCGACCACTTCTTCGGGTTTGATTTGAAGGATACAGTGCGGAACATTTTCGCCGCAAAAATCTACGCAAGGCGGTTCAGTTTCTTTAGGTTGGATAATAATCTTCGGAACACCCCAAGGGCCAAAACGTTCGGGAGAATTGGCGTGCGTTGAACTTCCCCGAATTGGATGCTTGCTGATTTCGACAACCGGCAAACCCGCGGCAGCGGCCAAATGCATCGGCCCCGAATCGTTCCCCACAAAAATATCGCATTTTTCCAGCGACGCGATAGTTTGGCGGAGTGAGCTTCCACACGCGTTGACAATCTTTCGATCGCATAACTTTAATAGTTTTTCGTAATAAACTGAATCTTCCATTCCCCCGATCAACACCCCGGCGGCAGGAATCGAATTTAACACTGTTGCGAAATATTCAACCGGCCAGCGTCTCGCTTCTTGACTCGCGCCAATACCAATGGCGGCGATTTTCCCCTTTAAATTCCACTGACGAAATCTGATTTTGGCTTGTTGGCGCTCATCGGAGCAGATCCAAAGATCCAAATCAAGACGCGGTTTTTTCAGACCTAAATCTTTCAGCGCATCGCGTAGATTTTCCACTTCATGTCGGTTGTTATCTTTAACCGGCCATTTACGGGTTAGGATTTTCGATGATAAAAAGCCCCAGCGTTCAATGCTTTCACGAAATCCCTCTCGTCGGTTGGCGCCGCAAGCCAAAGCGACCCAAGCGGCACCGTAATAATCCGGTCCATATCTTGGCAAAAAAACGGCGTCAAAGTTTTTACCCCGCAATTTCAACCCGAAGAAAAGTCCGTGAAGTAAACCAGAAATGCGGCCTCGGGGTTTAAGCTCTAATGGGAGAAGATAGTCAACCCAGGGACATCCATGGTAAAAATTTAAAAGTTTGGGGCGGCAGACAAGGGTAACCGATGCACTAGGCCAAAGAGATTTTAAACCCTTTAAAAATACTGTATTTAAGACCGCGTCGCCAATTTCATCCGGGCGAATGACCAGAATATTCTTTGGAATCATGCCTGAACCTGAGTGAGAGTTGGACAAGCATTAAACATAATTATCCTAAGTTCAATTTTCAGAATTAGATGACCCGGATGCCAACGCCTTTATTTCGTACCCAAAGGAAGGCGGACTCGGGACGTGAAAGGAGCTTAAAGTTACCCTGTTCCAAAAGTAATAATTAAACCGATACAGACTTAATAGAAACCTTCGAACAAATCGAAAAACAAGTCGTGTTTGCTGCAAGTTATCAAGATCAATCAGTTTCACCTCATCAAACCCGGATTCTTTCAATACATAAATCAAACTGCCGGTCGTAAAAATCGTACTGTGGGTAAAATCCTCGTATGCCCAATACGCGCCCGTATTTGATTGCGCGTTGGGTACGATCGCCAAAAATTTTCCATCTGGTTTTAACAACTTCCCGCGAATAATCGACAGATGAGAAATAATTTCGCTTTTCGGAAGATGCTCAATGACGTGACTCATGATTATAAAGTCATATTTTTTTCGATGACTTCTTGAAAACGAACTTAAATTACCGATTTTTTCAACTTCCAATCCGTTTGACCGGCATAGCGCGACGGCTTTCGCGTTAATATCCACCCCATGTAAATTGAGATAACCATTATCTTTTAAGCTCTTCAACATCTGCCCAAAACCACAGCCTATATCCAAAATTGACGCGTTTTTGTTTTCGGGTAAAACGCCGAACATATACCGCGGCAAAGTAGAATTGACATAGTGAGAATCTTTAATTCCCCGTGACGAAAAATAGTCGTCTTGAAATTTTTCAGACTTTATTTTTGCAGCCTTCAATTTCATCTCCTTTATTGATACGGCCAAACAACGTCTAATGATATTCGATGAAATTTCATCTGGAAAATCCGGGTTAAGTGTCTTTTAAAAACTACAGCCATAAAACGGCAGCCTTTTATGTTACATCCACAAGTACATTCGCGAAGGAACTCTTTTTCATTTTATAAATATAGTAAGTGGTCGGAATAACAATGAACAAAACATAGGGAATAACCGTCGACCATATGATGGCCGAAGCGCCGAACGATGTCGGAACATATATTTTCATCAAAAACGAGCTGACGCCGACCAGAATGCCGCAATACATTTGAAATTTTAAAATACTGAGTCCATTAAAAAAAGTCGAGGTGACGCCGCCAAAAACACCGCCGACTATGCTCCAAACCGCGAATCCGATTAATAAACTGGATGACGGATATAAATTTTTTCCAAGCCATATCTCAATAACGAATTTCGAAGTGAATAATAGGCCGGTTGCCACAATCATGCCTGTCACAAGAGAGAACCAAAATGACCGCGTAAACGTTTTCCAAATCCATACGTGGTCTTTGGCGGCTTTGGCTTCGCCATAGGCCGGCCAAAGCGGCATGAGAATCATCGTTTGTATCGCCGGGCCAATGGTAAAGAGCCTCTGCACAATGGAATAGTTAGACACGTCATTTAAAGTAAATCTTTTAGCGATGATCGCGTTGTCCAGGGTATAAGCCAAAGTCACCATTAACTGCAAAATGAAAAAATAAAACCCAAGATTAAATATTTTGCGCATCACTTTTTCATCAAAATATTTCCACCTTGGCTTCAATTCGGGCCGGTCAATAAAAAACAAATGGACATTGTTCGCGAAATTCGCCAGCAGCTGCGGGGCGGAAAAAGATAACACTATCCCGTAAAAAGGAAATCGCAGCCGGACCGCGATGAAAACAAATAGAACGGAAAGTATGGAATTAGCAAATTGGTAAATATTCGCTTTGTACCCCTCTTGCAATCCCGTTTGAACCCTTTGCGCGGCTCCCAGTGAAATGTTAACGGAAAAAACGACGGCAAGGATCAATGTTCCTTTAGCCGCTTCTGCGGCCAAATCGGGATTCACCAGATTCAATAGAGTGGAAAAATTCAGGCGTGGAATAACTAAAAACGAAAGCGCGACAAAAAAAAGCATGATGAAAAACAATAAGTAAAAAGTGCTCGATATATAGCGTTTCATTTTTTCATGATCGCGATGCCCGTAACATTCGGCGACCAAATTAGTAAGCCCGTTCCCTATCCCAAAATCAGCGAAAGTATTGAAAAAAAGAAACGCGGTTATGGCCATCCACAGACCATATAATTCCGGCCCCAGATAACCGAAAGTCAGTCGAACAATGACCATGTTCGCGCCGAACGAAATAATACGCCCCAGCCCGTTAGTGACGGAAGTTATCAACGCTTTTCTATATCTCGGATCATTCATCGCTTTCGAAACATAAAAAATAAGTTTATTAAAAACGTCATTTTGTATTTTTTTTAAATGGGCTTTCAATCCAGAAGTCCTTTACACCGGTCGTTTTCGGAAAAATTAATGGTCGATTTAATTCAGTTTTTCTTTTGAGTTTTTCTTCGCGTGCTTGCGTCGCAGAATACTGGACCGCACTTTGGCGTGGGACAATTGGCTGATCTTAATGATTTTATCCGTGGCGGAATAGGAGCCTTTTAACGAACAAATCCTCGCGAGAACCGTTTTCATGAAATCGCTTACCAGCACCCGGCATTCCACATCCAGTTCATTTTCTTCGGTATGGGGTTCAAATATCCAATCGGCCTCGCCCTGGTTATCATCCAGTACAATTTTGTCCTCGAAATGATCATACTTCGACTTCACCTTCTCGGTTTTGATGTAGTCCAGATATTCCCTGACAACATCTTTCGGCCTTTCCCACGAGTAGCTGAAATGGCCGCCTTTTACCCGGTCATCACTAACCTTAATTTGAAAATATTGCACACCCAGCTCGGCGCAGGTTTGGCTGAGAAGGGCCAAAATTTCTTCCCGTCCGTCTGTCAGATTGAGCTTGATGCGCTGCATGGAAATAAAATGATGAAGGATGAGGTAGTGGGGTTTCTGTTTTTGAATGACTTCAAGATTGAGAAAATCGAAAAAACCCATGCGCGGCATGACATAAGCCAGAAACATAAAAGCGGGTATCATAATCCAGACGGCCAGGGCCCGTTGTTGGGACAAGACCAATACGGCCGCCGAGGTAAAAATCACCTGTAATAAAATCCCGGACCAGCAGATGGCGGAAGTTCTGAACCCCAGCTTCAATAAGCGGTGGTGAATATGTTCTTTTTCGGACCATTCCATGGACCGGTTGAACAATAACCGTTTAACCCCGCGCCGAAAAGTGGAAAGAACCACTTCCAAAAAAGGATAACCCACCAGCAGGGTACAAATTGTAATTTGAAAAGGAAAAGGCTGTGTTAATCCCGCGGAGGAACTGGCAACAAACAGATCATTTCTATAGGCCACCAGAAACGAAGCCACCAACGCGCCCAACAAATTGGATCCGCAATTCCCCATGTAAATTTTAGCCGGGTGCCAGTTGAAGATCAAAAAAACCAAAATGGCGCCCAGGGCTGAAAACATTAAAATGGAAAGCAGCGGCTCATGGGTATAAGTGGAAATAATCGCCAAACCAATTAAACAAAAAAGCGAAACCGAACCCGCCAAACCATCCACTCCATCCATAAAGTTAAAACCATTGATGACAGCCATCATCCAAAACGCGGTAAAAGGAATGGCCAGATAGACCAGACCGATGGGGGAAAAACCGGGGATCTGAAGCAGCTCGAAGTGATAACCGAAATAAGCGAAACAACCTGTCGCCAAAAACTGAATTGCAATTTTGAGGAAAGGTTTCAGGTCATAAACATCATCGAAAAAGCCAATCAACGCGAATAACAAAGTGATTCCCATGATGAAAAAAAACTTGGGTAAATCTTCCTCGGCTTTTAAAGGAGCCGAAAAACTTCCAAAAACAAAACAAATGATAAAAACAACCACGACAGTTACAACAAAAGCGACGCCCCCCAATTTAGGGACCGGCGAATCATGAATTTTCCGGTGTCCGGGACGGTCTAAAAAATCATATTTGTGGGATAAACGGATGGCGAATGGGACTAATACCAGACTAATAAAGACTCCTCCCAGAAAAGGGAAGAAAATCAGGCTTGCCATTCAAACACTCCTAAAATAATGAGAAAACATTACATAACGTCATGGTGATTGAGGGAGAACATCACCGTCACTTTAAGCCTTTTTAGGAACGTTTCCATAAACATCTTCATTGTTTTTTATGTCTGCCCCGTTCAAGAGGGTTCCGAAGAGCGGCGCGTTAACATCCTTCAACAGATTAAAAGCTTTATGAAACTCCGCTTTACGGGTTTTGCCGTAGCGGGCCATGATTATCACCCCATCCAAAAACCGGGAAAGAACCACCGAGTCGGCAACAGGCAAAATCGGGGCCCCGTCAACGATGACATAATCATATTGTTTTTTTAAATCGTGAATGAGTTTCTTCATGCTCTCGGAGCCCAATAAAACGGAAGGGTTCGAGGGAATCACATGGTTCGGCAAAAGCCAAAGATTTTCATAGCCGCTCTTAACCGCCGCGTCTCCGATCTTCTTTTTTCCTGACAAGACTTGGGACAAACCCGCCTCGGGGGATACCGAAAGGTTAAAAAGAAGATTAACCGAGGATTTGCGAAGGTTCGCGTCAACCAGCAGAACCTTTTTACCCATTTGAGAAAGGGTTAAAGCCAGGTTCGCGTTGACGAGGGTTGTTCCCTCCCCCGGGTTGGAAGAAAAAACACTGATCGCCTGTAGTTCTTTATCCGTTTGAAAAGCGGCGAGCTCCGCGCTCAATAAACTGAAACTTTCACGATAGGGAGAATATTCAAATTCGGGGTTATCCGTTAAGTCCCCCGGGGATAACCGCCCCGCCGGAGAGACGGAATCCTTTCTCTTTCCCCGCGAAAAATCGGGAATAACCGCCAAATGAGCCAGTCCGGATAAAACCCGGAGATCATCCTCAACCCGCACCTTATCTTTTATTTTCTCCAGACTAAACGCGGCCAGAGCACCAACACAGAAACCGAAAAACAAACCCAGCAGTAACACTTTCGACTTTTTAGGTTTAGTAACCTTTTCCGGAACGAGAGCTTTGTCGACGACGACGATGCTGAGGTTTTGGGCTTTAGCCAAAATGTCTTGGTCCTGCTGAAGAATCATCTCGTATCTAAATTTTTCGAATTCATCATCAATATCGCGGCCGTTTGGTTTGTTCTGATTCGATTTTTGATTTATTTCTTTAAGTTCATCATAAACAATCTTGTAGTCGGTTTTCGCGGATTCATTCCACATATCAAGGTTCACCTGGATAAGGTGGGGAGCCCAGGCGTTGGCCAGGTCGGCCGCCAATTGAGGGTCATGAGCCTGAGCTCGAATCGTAATAATATTGGTGTCTTTGTTGTTTTCGACCAGAATATTTTTTAAAAGTCCTTCCATTAAACTTTGCTCGCTTAAACCTTTAAATTCGGGTCTGTCCATCAAGTGCAATGAATTAATGGTTTCTTCCGCCACCTCTTGGAATCCGACGAGAGTAATGGGACTGGACGCTTGTAGAGTCGAAATGGCTTCATAGGGGGTGGGCCGTGAATAGAGGTAACCTATCGCCGCTAAAAAACAGCCCAAAACACAGATACACACAAGAGTTTTGCGATAGGACAGAATACGAAAAACATTCGCGAGGGTGATTTCCAAAGGCTCCTCATTAAATGGGTTTCCAGGTGAATGAATTAAGGATTTGGGGGCGGACATAATTACCTCTTAAAAATAATTAAGTTTATATTTTGTTGTTATGAAAAACGATCAAATTGCCGAGGCAAAGAATTATGGCCTTTTTTGTACTAAATGACAATTACTTTTGAGATCCTCAAGGGCGCTAAAGCGAATCAAATCGATAACAAAGTCAGGCGTTTTATAACTCGCAAGCTTTTCCGAACTGAACATTTTTTTAATCAGAGTTAACCATTTATCCCTGAATTAATTTTACAGGGTCCGGCAAAATTTGTAGCATACATGGGCTTTTCAAACGCGGAAAACCCGCTGTTGTCTTTCAAAGGAAATCATGATTATCCGGTCTCAAATTCAATCTTTCACTTTTAAGAAAAAGAATGTTTTAACCACCGCCTTTTTCGCTTTTCTTTTTTTTCTATGCTGCGCGGATTTGTTTTTTTCTTCGCGTATTCATGGCTTCAATTTTCGCTGGGGTCAAATTCTTCTTTTTCTTTTCGCTCTACCCGCCCTGTTTCGCCTGAAAGACGCTTTCCAAAACCGTTCCGTCAAAGATCAAATCAGCCTGAAGTTTCTCTATCCCTGGATTCCCTTTTTCGCGGTTTACGGAACAGCGGCCGTTTTTTCAGACACGCCTTTATTAACCGGCGTCAAATGGGGCTGGGGCATTTTTAACATCGGTTTGGCCGCTATCGTTTGTCTGGATAATCGGGAAGAAGATCATCTTGAGCGTGGTTTCCAATGGGGAATTTTCGCCATCGCGGTTTTTATTTGGCTTGAGACGATCGCCATTTATATTTTTAACGCCTTGCCTACTTTCGAAGCGGACGGCACTACCAGTGTCGTTTATCTTTTATCCATACCCATTGGATACGCCAGAAGTTCCTTCCCCTATCCATTCATGAATCTCAACATTTACAGACCCAACGCCTTTTATTTCGAGCCCTCTTATGCCGGATGCGCCTTGACCTTCGCTTTTTTCTTGTTGTTTTTTCTGGATTCGCGGCGATCTCTCAACAGATCGGGATGGATTCCAGCTATCGTCGTCAGCGCGGTTATTCTTACCGGTTCGCGAAGCGGCCTCGTCTCTGAGATTTTTTTCTTCCTTGGTATTTTGTTCCTATTAGTGTTACGCCATCAATTTTCACTATTATGGCGATCTATTTTGAAGACATTGGTGATAGCGGCTCTGTTGATCGGCTCATTTGGTGTTTTTCCTAACGACCTTAAATATTTGAAGTTTATGGCGGGCCCCGCGGGCATTAAAGCCGCTGGCCGTATCCAAGAATTCATCGAAGACTTTGAAAAAAACAGCGGACCTTTACACGTCGATCCGGCATCCCCCATTCAAAAACCTACCCCATCGACAGAACCAGGCTCCCTTTCGCCTGACACCCCGGCCACTCTTACCCAATCCATTAAAAGTACGCAATCCACCCCAATCCCTTCAGCCATCGAATTGTTAAAAACCCCATCTCCTCCCAACCCTTATGGTGACGAGGGAGACCGTCTTTCCAATCTGCGGAAAAGTTTTCATGTTTGGATGCTCCATCCTCTTTTGGGAAACGGCATCGTACGTCAGCCCGATGATAAGAATGGTAAGGGCCTCAGCCAATTTTCCATGGAAACCTGGACGGAGTTGGGGTTGGAGTCTGGAATACTTGGGGTGTTAACTTTTCTTTTCGCGATCCTCGCCAATATGACGATGGCCTGGAAAAAAAGTTCAGATATGGATCTTAAAAACCTTGTCCTGGTCGTTTGGATCATTCATTTCGGGGTCCAGTTTCTTTTAAGCCAGACTTTTCCCCGTTTGGACTATTGGTTGATTTTCTTTTTGTCAATTCGGCTTTTGGTCAAATCCGGAGAATCAAAAAAAGTTTCTCTCCAGCCTCAATCCTCAACCGTTTAAAAAATGCTTTTGAGAAGATGAACCGTTTCTGAAGCGCTCTGGTCCCAGTTGAAGGAACGGGCTCTCTCCGTCCCTTGTCGAATTAATTCCTGACGCAGAGTTTGATTCCCCAGGGTGTTCAAGATTTTTTCGGCCATATCCTCGGGCGAGGCCGGATCAAAATACACGGCCGCGTCTCCGCAGACCTCGGGGATCGACGCGGCATTGGACACAACCGCGGGTGTGCCGCAGGCCATAGCCTCCAAAGGAGGCAGACCAAAGCCTTCATAAAGCGAGGGGAAAACAAACAGATCGGCGAAAGCGTAATACTGGCCTAAAAGGTCGTCGCTCACGATGCCCGTAAACTGAATTCTCTCTTCCATGCTTCGGGCTTTTTCTAAAACCGACGAGTCTCCCGTGATGAACCCTTCTTTTTGCCCTACCAAAACCAAATCATGCGGAATTCGGTCTTTCAGGAGAGCGAAAGCATCCAATAACCTGCCAAGATTTTTGTGCGGTTTGACATTGCCCACAAAAAGAAGAAAAGGCCGGGAACGCGGATTTTGCGTTCGTTTGACCTGGAACCAGGATTCATCCACCCCGTTGTGCACTACCCGCAGCTTATCGGCAGAAACACCCGTACAACGGATCAACTCGTCTTTTGTAAATTGGGAAACACAAAGAAGCGCGTCGGCCCGGCGGACCAATTGGTTAAACATAAAACTCGAGTAAATCAATTTCGGAATACTCATCGTCTTTTTTCCCATCACGAGGTGGAATACATCATGAACGGTCGCCAGAAGCTTTCCCTGCCAAAAAACGGGAAAATTATAATGAGGAGACCAAAAAAGATCGGTGTCTTTTGGAATTTTTCTGAAAAGTTCCCATTGTTCTGAAACGGTAAAGATGGGGGAGGTCGTTTCAATCCACTGAACCCTGGATCGAACGGCAAACCCTTCCCATTGCCCCATTTCCCGGGGCCGGCCCAAAAGATAAAACTCCGCGTCAGGCAAAGATTGAATCACTCTTGGAACTAAATGCCGGATATAGGAACCTATCCCCGATGAAAACATCATTCGGACATCAACGGCTATTTTCATTAAATCATCCTTGATAGGTTAAGAATCCGATCGTTCGACCGCTCAAAATGGTCCAACAAACCGCGGCTCTTTTAAACTTGAAAATAAAAGAAAATAGAAAAAATCCGGCCAGTTGCTTGAAAAATTTGAAGAAAAACTCGCCGTAAAGATTTTGCTTGCGGCAAAGCGCCCCAAACCCCTCGGCATATTTCCTAACTTTTTCTAAACTCATAGCCTCCTGAACCACCAGCGGGTGAAAAACCTTTATATCCGGATTAAAGAGAATATGAATTCCTTTTTTTAAAGCCCTGATTGGAAAATCCGTATCTTCCGCCGATCCCCAACGCCCGCCGATTCCAAAATCCAAATCAAAACCACCAATCTCCCGAATCATGGGTGCCGTGTAAAATTGGGCGAACGCTATACCTAAAAAAACATTAGGATCTTTAGACCCTGAAACGATCGTACTTCTCGAAGGATATCGAAGAAGAAACTTATCCGAATCCAAAGCCTGAGCGCGGCCAAAAAGAATAAATTCATCCTTAGTTTCAGTAAAAGTCGACCGAACTTTTTCCAGGGTGTTCTCGGAATAAAAGCAATCATCATCCGGAAAAGCCACATAGCGGCCGCGGATCAGCTTGATTCCATCATTTTTGGCGCTGGATAAGCCAAGCGGCTTGACCTTGATTCGGATGATCGTCAAATAATCAATGAAAGGAGCAGTTACCTCCGCTAAGCGCTCATCCGCATTCTGATCGATCACTATTATCTCAATGTCCGACAATTTAAATGAATGAAGTTTTTGGTCGCGGACAGACTTGAGAAACCGTCCCAATTCCCAAGTGCGTTTGACGGTTGGCACGATCAGGGAAAATATCATTTCCGGTCTCCGCGTTCATTTTTGATCTTGAGAACTGAACGAATATTTCCCCAATCCTCGTCATTTAGTACTCGAAATAACCATAATCCGGCGCCATAAACAATCGGCCCCAGCGCCAGCCAGTAGAGTGTGGGATGCAGCCAAATTCCAACCCCCATCAAAGCTGAAGCCGATAGCGCGCCCAAGACAGGCCAAATTAACCGCTTCCAGGAAACGCTGAGATAAGGATGGGCAAACCAAAAACCCAGCCCTAAACCAATAAAACCACATATGACTGAAGCATAGGCCGCTCCGATCGCGCCCAGCCGGGGAATCATCAGAAAGTTGAGAAGAATATTAATTACGGACAAAATGAAAAAATGCAGATTCAAGCGAAAAGTGTTTTTAATGGCCAGTACGCTCACGTAAGCGTTCAAAAGAAAAAACGGTATGACTGAAAACATCAAAATCGCGAAGATCGGTCCGGAAAGTGCGTATCGGGGACCCGCTACCAATTCCATAATAGGACTCGCCAGGAAATATCCCCCGACTGTTATTGGGAGAGCGATTAAAATAAAAATTTTAATCGCCCGGAAAACCATTTTCCCAAATACCGGGCCGTCTTCCTGAACGGAAGAAAACACGGGGTATAATGCGGTTGTAAAAAGCTGGGGTATTAAAAGAATCATAAAAAAAAATTTGGAGGCCAGGTCGTAGTATCCAACCACCTCATTTCCGGAAAAACTTTTGAGAATTACCGCATCTACGCGGTAATAGATCATTTGCAAAGCGCCGAAAGTGGCCAACGGGAAGGATTTTTTTAAAACATTCAACGCCTCATTTATTTGAAATTCCGACAAGGAAGGCTCCCAGCCTTTTCGGTATCCAATAACCACTAAAAAAATCAACGAGGTTCCGCTGGCGATAGCCCATCCCGCTCCCGTCCCGATTAACCCGCCTCCGAAATGGACAATGAGAATAATTCCAGCCCATCGAATAAGCCCGGTCACGACATTGACCAAGGAATAGAGGCCCATTTCCTCATGGGATTGTAAAAGATAGACATAGCCGCCGGAGGCTGAATCAAAAATGATTCTCAGCCCCAAGACCGCCAAAACAATTCTTAAAACAGACTCATAGTGAAGAAGAAAAGCGAGAAAAATCATCAAAGCCCAGAAAAACACCGACAAAACAGACCGAATGATCATGACGTTGCGCAGATAAAAAACAGCCAGTTCCTTGCGTTGGGCGACTTCGCGAACCGTTAAAGCGTTTAATCCCACTTCACTGATAACCACAAATATTGCCGTCCAATTAACGGCGGTGGCGTATTGTCCGTAAGTCGAAACTGCCCAGGTTCTGGTGAGGTAAACAATAAGAGCCCAGGTAAAGAGGCGGGAAAACCCTTCGCTCATATAAAGATAAAAAGTGTTTGTGGTAATCCGTCGTGAACGACTTCCGTTAGATTCCATTATTCAACCACGAAAGCAACTTGATGAGCGCGATAGCGGCTTTTAAGTTCGTTCCAGCGGATAAAAAAAGTTCCGTAAAAGGATAATGGGTTTTGACTAAATAACACCTTGTATCCTCAAAAGAGAGCGGCTCCATCATCAGAAGAAGCCTTCCCCATGTGTTTTTTTAAACTTTCAAGTTCGTAAATGTCTTTTTTAATACGGATTAATAAAACAGCGCAAAAAACTGTAACTATTTCAGCGACACTTTAACAAGACGCCTCTCTTTTGGCAAATCGCCGTCATTAGAATGTGAAAATAGGACTTCGATTGAAGCCCTCAGGCTTATTCTCTGGTTATAAAACTTCAATTCTTTTAAAATGAATTTTGATATTTAGAAAAGCCTTAGTTCTTAAAACATCATCCATTGCTCAACTTTCAGGAACTCAACTTGGAACCTCTTTCAAAACTCCTCCATCAATCCAAAAAACGGCTTTTACAAATGCACTTTGAAAGCGGAGTGGGTCATATCGGCTGTAACCTCTCCTGCCTCGACCTATTGATGGTTTTACACCACCGCATTATGAAAGAAAACGACCAATTTATCCTCTCCAAAGGCCATTCAGCCGGCGCTCTCTATATAACCCTTTGGTCTTTGGGAAAGTTAAAAGAAGAGGATTTGAAATCCTTTCACGGCGAACACACCAAACTCAGCGGACATCCCGCGCCCAACGGCCTTAAAGAAATTATTTTCGCGACAGGCAGCCTGGGTCACGGATTTTCCCTGGCCAATGGATTGGCTTTATCCAAAAAATTAAAGAAGGAGCCGGGCCGGGTCTTTTGCCTGACTTCCGACGGAGAATGGCAGGAAGGCTCCAATTGGGAGGCTTTGATTTTTTCCAAACATCAGCAATTGGAATCCCTCACTTTGATCGTGGACGCCAATGGATTGCAGGGTTTTGGAAATACCAAAGAAGTCGCGGGCATGAATGAATTGAGGAAAAAATTCGAATCTTTCGGTGTTTCGGTTGAAGAAATTGACGGCCATGATTTAAACGCGATTGAAAAGGCCTTATCGGCAAACCAAAAGGGCCCCAGAGCCATTATCGCCCGAACTGTTAAAGGAAAAGGCGTTTCCTTTATGGAAAACAAGATGGAATGGCATTACCTCTCCCTCAAGGAAGATCAATATCGTCAGGCGGTCGAGGATTTGGAAAAATCATGAGAAATATTTTTTGCGAAACTTTGATCAAACACGCTAATGACCCTTCTTTTGTTTTTATGACCGGTGATTTGGGTTATATGGCTTTGGAGCCCTTGCGAAAAGCCGCCGGAACCCGGTTTATTAACGCGGGCATTTCAGAACAAAATATGATTTCAGTGGCGGCAGGGCTGGCTTCCCAGGGGTTTTTACCCTGGGCTTACAGTATCGCCCCCTTTATTTACGCCAGGCCATTGGAACAAATTAGAAACGATGTTTGTTTTCATGATCTGCCCGTTAAATTGGTCGGTAATGGCGGCGGATACGCTTATGGCGTGATGGGATCCAGTCATCACGCGATTGACGACTACGGCATCTTATTAACTTTACCCAACATGCGGGTTTTCATTCCCGCCTTTGACTCCGATATTCCCCCTATGGTGGAGAGGCTCATTCATCTAAAACACCCCGCTTACCTTCGTCTGGGCCGGGACGAAAAACCCGCGGATTTCGAGCCGCCGCCCTACTCGCCGTGGAGAAAAATTTTAAACGGAGAAGGCTCCACCCTTATCGCGGCGGGCCCGCTGGCTGGATCAATGCTCAACAACATGAAAACCTTAAACCTCAGCCAAAGACCCTCCCTTTGGGCCTTAACTGAATTACCGGTTACTTTTGAAACCATACCGGCTGAATTGAAAGCCGATATAAAAAGTTCCAATCACTTGATCGTCGCGGAAGAACATGTGGCCCATGGCGGAGCGGGGGAAATGCTGGCCCGGATTCTTCTTTTAAACGGAGAAGCGCCCAAAAAGTTCAGTCATTACTGCGCCCAGGGTTATGTTTCCGGCTATTATGGGTCTCAAAGCTTTCATCGGACCGAGTCCGGATTGACTGCCGAAACCATTCTTAAAGACCTGAAAAAATGATTTCCATCGAAGAAAAAATAAAAAAAATTCAGGGCCCCATTTTAATACTGGGCGCCAGCGGGTTTTTAGGCGCCAATTTATTAAAAAAGCTTATTCAGCATCGGGACGATGTTTTCGGAACCTTTTTTCACGCCCCCGCCTGGCGGCTGGAGGGCATTCCAGCGAAGCACCTCATTCAAACTGACTTATTGGTCGATTCCAATCTGGACTCGCTTTTAAGACAAACTTCGCCCAAAACCATTTTCAACTGCGTCGCTTATGGAGCCTATTCGTTCGAAACAGACAGTTCGCTGATTTATCAAACCAATTTTAATTTAACGGAAAAAATATTAATCCGATTGGAGCCGCTGGACATCGCCGCCTATATCCACTCCGGAAGTTCCTCCGAATACGGCGACAAAGCCGCCGGTCCCGTTGAATCGGACTTGCCTGATCCCAACAGCGATTACGCCGTGTCAAAAGTAGCCGCCGCCAATTTGATCCGCTATTACGGTCAAAAGAAGAAACTCCCCTGTGCCAACCTTCGTTTTTACTCCATTTATGGACCTCTGGAGGATTCTTCACGGCTTATTCCCGCCGTAATTAAGCATGGACTCCTGGGAGAATATCCTTCCCTGGTCAATCCCGAAATATCGAGAGATTTTATTTATGTGGATGACGCCTGCGGAGCTTTTGTTGAAACCGCGCTTCACCTTCGCCCTTCACAGTTTGGTGATTCTTTCAACATCGGCAGCGGTCACAAAACCACTATCCGTGACGTGGTTGAAACCTCGAAAGAAATTTTTAATCTCAAAACCGAACCCATCTTCAATTCTTTACCCGACCGCAATTGGGACGTGCAAAACTGGTTCGCCAACACTTCCAAAACCAAACAATTGTTGGAATGGGAAGCCCGTACCGCGTTTAAAGATGGTTTAAAAGCCACCACCGAATGGTACAGCGGATTGGAAAACAAAGGAAAATACGAAAAATCCTCTAAAAAATTCGAGCTGGATACCAAACACAGCGTTTCCGCCATTATCGCCTGCTATAAAGACGGCCAGGCCATTCCCCTGATGTATGAACGGTTAAAAGCGACCTTTGACAAAATGAAGATTGACTACGAAATCATATTCGTCAATGACAACAGCCCCGACAATAGCGAAGAAATCATTTTGGATATTACCCGTAAAGACCGCCAGGTCATCGGCATATCCCACTCCAGAAACTTTGGTTCGCAGGCCGCTTTTCGGAGCGGATTGGAAATTTCAACCAAAAACGCCTGTGTTCTTTTGGACGGCGACCTCCAGGATCCGCCCGAATTGATCGAAAAATTTGTCGAAAAATGGCGGGAAGGCTATGACGTGGTTTATGGCAGCCGTGTCAAACGCCAGGCACCCTTTTATATGCAGCTCGCCTATAAACTTTTTTATCGGATTTTCGACTACTTCTCTTACTTGCGGATTCCCCATGACGCGGGTGACTTTTCGCTGATTGACCGGCGCGTCGTTACCGCTATTTTGCAATTTCAGGAAAGGGATTTTTTCTTAAGGGGCGTCAGGGCTTATGTCGGGTTCAAGCAAACAGGCGTCGATTATTTGAGGCCTGAAAGACTTTTTGGAAAAACAACCAATAGCTTCTTTAAAAATATTGACTGGGCCAAAAAAGGAATTCTTTCTTACAGTTATACACCCCTCTCCATTCTCAGTTTTGTGGGAGTACTTTTATTTTTTATGAGCATTTGTTTAGCCATTCTACAGGTGGCACTTCGCCTATTGGTACCCGATATAGCGCCCAAAGGAACTACCACTGTCCTCCTCGCCATCCTTTTCTTTGGTTCCATTAATCTTTTCGCCTTGGCTATTCTGGGCGAGTACATCGCGAAAATATTCGAGGAAGTTAAACAACGTCCCCATTTCGTCAGAAAAAGTATTATTCGAGGCGGAGAATCCCGGTCGATTCAAAAAGACACTTAATTCAAAGATAATTTTAAATCGGGCCTAACCTATTGTTTTTTCAATTTGGTCGCCCTTCAATCTCGTGGGACAACGCAATGAAAAAAATGAAACTGGTTTCCAGATCCTGTCCTACCTGCTCATCGAAAGATCAGTCCAGGGTTTACGCGCAGGAAAATTACAATCCCGGCCTATTGGATGGTTATGCTTTCGCTTCCCGAAAAGTGCCGGAAAACATGCATTATCGGCTCATCGAATGTCCGTCCTGCGACACACTCTATGCCAATCCCCTGCCTTCTCTTAAACAACTGGCTCAAAGTTATCAAGAAGCCGCTTTTGACAGCTCTGAAGAGGCTCATTCCGCTGCCCGCACTTACGCAAAACAGTTACCCGCGATTATGGAAAATATCCCCAACACTCAAGGGGCGATTGATATTGGAACCGGAGATGGCGCCTTTTTAGAAGAGTTATTGAAAAAAGGTTTTACGAAAGTTGCGGGCGTGGAACCTTCGAAAGCACCTATTGAAGCCAGCCTTCCCCCAATAAGACCTTTGATAAAAAAAGGTTTATTTAGTTCCAGGTCTTTCAAAAAGAACAGCATGAGTCTGATAACCTGCTTTCAAACTTTCGAGCATTTGTACGATCCCTTGAAAACGTGCCGGGAATCGTATGAGATTCTAAAAAAAGAAGGCGCTTTTTATATCGTCTGTCACAACCGCAGATCTTTCACAGCCCGCATCCTCGGAATGAAGAGCCCCATCTTTGATATCGAGCATTTACAGATGTTTTCGCCTCAAAGCGCTAAGGCCCTGTTAACCAAAGCGGGTTTTACAAAAATAACCGTAAAACCTTTATTTAACGTTTATCCCCTTCATTACTGGTTAAAACTATTGCCAATGCCGAAAGGTTTGAAAATGGGTCTGATTCACGGATTAAAGAAAATAAAACTGGGCTATCTTCCTGTCAAGCTGCCCGCGGGAAACATGGTTGTCATTGGATACAAAGATCAGTAGTGTGGATAATCGATAAGCAAAAAAGAATTCTGCTCTCATCAGCGGCTTTAAAAAAAGATGCCTGCCTTTTGGCAAACTGTTGAAATTATATATTTAACTCCCAATCACTCCATTGTTTCCGTGAAAAGCTTAAAGGCATTCACGGAGTACGCCAAGTTTTAAGGAGTGGATAGGTTTTCTAAAACTTCCGGTAAAAACCCTTATTTTTTAGGCTGCAACACCGCCCGCAAGCTTCGCCAATCTTCCGGTTCCAACGCCCGAAAGAAATAA
>Ga0302280_1000293_pt1 | contig 43436 bp, 75 predicted proteins | sample III_Fen_E1_1_FD_198771 | JGI IMG/M metagenome (GOLD analysis project Ga0302280, IMG submission 198771) | Peat permafrost microbial communities from Stordalen Mire near Abisko, Sweden - III_Fen_E1_1 | ecosystem: Environmental > Terrestrial > Soil > Wetlands > Permafrost | place: Sweden: Abisko... | reverse complement strand
TATTATTTTTAGGCAATTCTATTGCTTTAAATCCTTTACATTTGCCCGTATCATCCATTTCACAAATGCTAGGAACCGCACATTTCTGTGCTTTATTAAAGAGACACCTATAGCTTGACAGTCTATATCAAGATAATCTCTACTTAACCACCCATGATGTTCATTTCCATGCCCTATTCTCGGCATTAAGCCATATATAATCATAAAATATTTTTTGATTAATAGAAGGATTCCCGATTCTCCACCTTCATTTCTTATTATTTGATCCATAGCATTCAAATTTTTGTGGCATAACTCTAAGTATATTAATTTATCCTATCGTATCTAAATCCTTGGAACGGTTAGGCCAAGTTCATTATATGATATTAATCAAAAACTATATTAAAATAATTTACCGTTAATTGGAATAGTTTGGACCGACTCCTTCGTGCGAATTTTTATTCCATGTTCCTTCAACGACTTGGGCTTAATTAGTTGAAATAGTTCCCCAAGATTAGTAATCTTATTTTTCTTTTTTTTGGTAAACTCATTTTGGGATTTTGCAGCATCCCGCAAACGCTGCAATACGGTTTCGGATGGAGTTCCTTCTTTATAGGTCACGCACCACCCTTCAAATTCATCTTTAATCTTGCCTTCCGGATCATTGATAAAAATTAATGAATTATAAAGGAGTTTTGGCAACTTATTTGCCTCTTTCTCTTCCTGTTCTTCGAGAGCAGCCTGTTGCAAATCCTTAATGATTTCAACAATCTTGGGCTGTTCGACTTTTCGCTCGGATAATGTTTGTTCGATTTGTTCAATAGAAAACTTCATATTTTATTTTATTTTTTGTTGTTATTTAACTGTTTTTAATGTTACCAGATTTTTTGTTATAAGTCAAGGTATATTATTCCAGTTCCGTAAAATTTGTAATATCCATTAAGTAATTTTTAATATTTTGCTTTTCTTTCTTAGTTAATTCCCGCCATTTAATTTTATGTCTCTTAAAGAATTTTTTAAACTTATTGCAGCGATGATATTCTTTAAGAAAGACTACCCGTTTAACTTTTAAAGCCGAAAGGATGCTACAACACGATATACATGGCGATAAATTTGCACATACCAAATCACACTCACCTACCTTCAATAGAGCCGATAAATTAACCACATCATGAATAAAACATTCTCCCTTTTCAACTCTATTTTCTTCTAGAGTCATCCACTTTTCTACTTTCTGACCACTAGGAAGTCCATTATATGATATTCCCAAAACTCGTTTATCTCTTGATATGGCAACGGCACTTACTTTAGTGTGGGGGTCTTCACTTCTACCCTTACCTATCAAGGATAACATACATCCATATTCTTCAATAGTTAGCCGATGCTTACTCATTTATAGTTATAATACGAACCAAAGTCATCGACCGATATACTCTTAGAAAATAATCCCAAATCATATAGAGATTTTAACGAAATCCTCTTAGAGCCAAATAAGAAACTACTACATTTAAATACAAACCAATTGCTTTCTCGTAACGCAATTTTTGTTTCCTTGGCGATACTCACGGCATCCTTTAAGGAGTCAAACTTCATTGTTAGAATATCTATATCAATCCCACCATTGGGAACATATGATGGACTAGCATATAAAGCAGGATACATTTTATAATACATATTATTTTAGGTCCACAACGTATTACGCCATTTGATTAACCACATAAGATATTGACTGTCAGTATCATATAACAATTTCTCAAGCCGATTTAACTCACCATATTTCAATTCATAATCCAGTTTACATTCGGACTGAGATTTAGTGTTTAATTTAGTCATCCAACCAATTTCAAACGGAGGATAGGCATTCTCAATTTTTAATTGTAATTCTTTCCTACCCGTCTTTGCCCAATTATAAATTTCTTCAATTTTCTTTTTATATCTTTTTTCTTTAGGAGTTTCCCATTTAATAGTTTCAAAACATTTTTCACCCTCAACATAATTAATGATGCCAGCGTAAAGAAGTTCGACATAACAATAATCTAAATCATGCCACCTATTATCTACTGCTTTTCTTATCCATTTCGTTTTAGGAGAGAAAAAACACTTAATACCATACCATTTATCATGCCGCCACCAAGGACATAGAAAATCATATGTATCTTGTAGTTTATGCCATACTTTTACAATTTCGCCACGAATATTAATCCTAAGAGTCGGTAAACTATCAGTATTGACAAGATATAAATTCTTATCAAGTTCCGCCTTATAATCCACTGATAGTGATGCCGGTGTAATTATATTTCGAATATCACTCTTTAATTTTTTACTCATAATTATTTAAATCTATTTAAAAGTTCCTGTTTAAGTTCTGCAAGTTTTCCATTATACATTCTATATCCATTAGAATTGCAACATGCATCTTGTTCAGCATATGCAATCCATCTGGCATATAAATCAAGCACTTGTTCATTGCCCATGAACATAACAACCTTTTTAATTCCATTGTGCTGTATGGATTTTTCAAAAATCTTATTATCTCGTTCCTGTCTTTGCTTTTTTAATTTCTCATCGGCCACATATTTCAATACTTCAAATGGCCATTCATACTTACCACATTTATGGGGAGCACCATTAGTATTTACCAATACCCACTTACCTACAATCTTTGACCAAGATACGTTCGTAGTCTTACAACCACGGCATTGTGGTTGGCGAATAGCAGTAGGATATGAATAAAAATCATCCATATCATCAAACATATATTCTAACGTCATGTCGGCTATGTCACCCATTTCAAAAGTTTATCAGAGAGACGATAAATTGTCAAATTATTATATTTTTCAAATAAAGAATTGACAATCAATCTAAAATCGATATACTCCAAAACATGAAATTAACAGGACAACTATTAGAAAAGTATTTGGCAAGTCCAGTTGCTATGGATGAAGAAGTTCGGACAGCATTAAAATTGCCCGATGATAAATATTATTCGGTTACGACTGAATGTGTAGCAAATCCAGACATGGTGGGAACTGTGTATGTGACTAAATTAAGCAGAGTTGTTACCAAAAAGAAAATCTCAAAATCAGACTTGAAAACATCTTGATGCTATTAAATAAGCGTCCAATCTCCTACTTTCTTATATTTTTTATTTATTACTTGGTATACGGATGTCCTGTTTAGGCCATATTTCATTATAAAGTGATGTTTAAATCCACTAAACATTTCTCCCGTCTTTGTATTAATGAATGAGTGTATGGTTTTATCTTTTGGTTGTTTTAATTTCTGGCGAGTAGTGTAAGATATCTCCGGTCTATTTTTTGCCGATTGACTCATTTTTAATCTAGTTCGACTTGAATAAAAGCGTCCGACACTTTTTAATCCTATTCGAATTTTTGTTATTTCGCTATGCTTCCGTATTGGTCTATTTTTTGCTGACTTTTTCATTTTTGCTATTGTTTCTGGCGAATGTCTCCGACCAGCATATCCCGGATTACCTCTTGCTATAAACGCAATATTATATACCATATCTCTTTCTGACTTGGCAATATCTAAAAATCGCTGTTCGATTAACAATAGCGTTTTATTATTGGGAATGCTATATTCGACGATTACAAAACGAAATATATCTGGATTATATTTTCTCCATACATTTTGTAGATGTTTATTATGATGTGTCCCTTTATTAAGTTTCCATACGTGTCTATACCAACGTTGCCTAACATTTTTAGCACTTCCAACATAATATTTACCATTAAGTTTATTTATTATCTTATATATTCCGCTTATTTTTTGATTTATAATATTTTTCCATTCTGATAATGGATATTCTTTCCCTATTATTATAGTAGTATCGTTTGCCTCTGGCACGTTGTTGTTCAAGCAACTCTTCTCTAGTTCGGTTGAGTTTTTTTCTTCCCATAATATAACATCTTTCTCTTGACTTTGGTGGTTGGTTAATGTATCATTCATACACACATAAATATATCGTCAAAACAAAAAGAGTCAAACAAAGTGAAATTATTTTTAGTTGACATTTAAATTAACTTTGATATACTACCAAAAATTATGAGTAAACTAATTAAATTCGCAGACGTGGAACAATTTAGGAACGTTCTACGAAACATCCAGCATAAAGCACAATTTGTCGGAGTTGATAGTAATGGAGACCCCATTATGAACCGTTTAGCAACACTCCCGAAAGTAAAATATGAAGGAACCGTGAAAATTCATGGCTCAAATATGTCTATTCGTATCGAAGGTGATAAAATCACATGTCAATCACGTAACAATGAAATTGATATTGTTAATGATTGTTATGGATTTGCTAAATTTATTGCGGCACTTCCAATCGAAGCAATTAACTATCTCAAATCTTTGTTCGGTGATAATGTCGTCATTTTTGGCGAAGAATTTGGAAAAGGAATTCAAGATACCGTTGGGGTTTCTCAATTAGATAAGAAATGGGCAATCTTTCGTGTCCAGACAATTTCTGATGATGAAGGGACATCTAAATGGATTACGTTAACGGATAAAGACTTAACTCCACTTAATAAATATAATATTTATTCTATTCGTCAATTCGGGGTTAAAGAAATTGAGATTGATTTCGAGCATCCTGCCGATGATATTAATAAAATGAATGAATGGGTCATGGAAGTTGAGAATGAATGTCCGGTTGCCAAGTGGTTTGGTATTTCTGGCATTGGAGAAGGACTTGTTTTTTCAAGTGTTGAGGATGAATATAAATCATCTAAATACGTTTACAAATGCAAGGGAGCGGCTCATAGTAAAAGTAAAGTTACTAAACTAGCCACCATTGATACCGTAAAATTAAAATCTATTGATGATTTTGTGGAACGATATGTTGATGAAGGTCGCTGTCAGCAAGCATATGATTATTTATTAACCCTAAACAAGCCAATAGACGAAAAATTGATGGGCGATTATTTGAGGTGGTTAGTTAATGATATTAATAAAGAAGAATCAGACACCATTGCTGCTAATGGATTAACCCCCAAAGACATTAATGGTGCAATTTCCAAGCAAGCCAGAAAATGGTATTTTGGAAAATTAAATAAGAACGTTGGATTGGAATAATTTCCATCCATATATAGATTTAAGTCTGCCGGTGAATAAAAACGTCAAACAAAATGAAATTATTTTTTAGTTGACAATTCTCCAATATCTGATATAATAGAGGTTATGAATGATGAATGGAACAGATGTATAGTAAACAAACCAAACGAAAATGAACGTCTATTAATCTCGGATGGAGAGATTATGTGCGTGGCTCAATTTATCGATAATCATTGGATATTCGATAATCCTAATATGACAGATGTGGTTGTATTATACTGGAGAAAGTTGCCAAAATTCCCGCCGAAAATTGAAGTAATATCAGCAGAAAAATAATATGAGAAAAACAGAAGAAACCGAAGAGTATACCTTATCATTTAATAATGACCAGAAAACTAAGGATTTATTATATGATGCTATTATGGAATTCTTTGCAGAACATAACACCTATAGCGGAGAAGCAATTTGTCAAGATGATAATATCTCCTCGGAAGCACCTGAGTTATTAGCAAAAATTGCCGATAGAATTTTAAAATTTGAAGTAAACTATAAATAAAAAATATGAATACATTAAAAAATAAATACGTCCTAACCATCCACTCATTTGTGGATTTAATAACTAATAGTAGCACTGAAATTTATGTTGCTGCCGGTGATAAAACCGTAAAAGCCGTAAAAGAAATTATCAATAATATTCTTGCCTTGGCAAAGAGTGATTTGACTTGTGACGACTTATTCACCGTTGAAATTGACTATCAAAAATATTATGATGATTATGGTGGCGAGGATTATGAAGAGGAAGACGAATATACTGAAAATGATAAATCTAAAAAACTAACTCCTAAAGAATTCTTCAAAAAAAACGAAGAGAATGATTATGGACGGGGTGTTTCCTTATTGGTTAAATGCACCGACCCAACCAGTAAACTTGGAAAGCAAACTGCCGAGGTTTTATCAGATTTAACCGGATTATTTACCATCGAAGAAAGCAGTAACTATTAAAAATATGAAAAATATACTACAAGATTCTTATACAATTAAAATTCACAGTTTCGTCGACCTTATAACGAACAGCAGCACCGAGATTTATGTCGCTGCCGATGAAAATACAGTTTCATCCGTTAAAGAAATTATCAATGGCATTCTTAAAGTTGGTGATAGTAAATATACCTGTGAGGATTTATTTACCGTTGAAATTGATTTGGAACATTTCAAGAATAATGATTATGGTGATAGTGGTAAATCATATGAGGAATGGGTAAAAGACCATGATTATGATGATTATCGTAGTATCCGCTTATTGGTGAAGTGTAAAGATATTAATAACCCAATCGGAGCAACAACTGCTAAACTATTATCCAGTTTAACGTCGTTGTTTAATATCGAGGCCAATCATGATGGATAAAGTCATAAAATTAATGATTGCTGCCATGTGGACGTGTATGAAATGTGGTAGAGAGTTGAAGAATGGAAAATGTCAATGGTGCAGATAAAATTATTGACATCCAATAGATAATCAATATACTCATCCATATGAAAGACAAAATTCGTAAACGAGTTGAAAAAGAAGCAAATTATTCTGCGGTGTTTCTCAATGGGAAGACGTTAAGAATTCCATTGGATGCCAAGAAGCCAATTACTGAGTTGGAATACCCGGAGTTCTTGGATTTAAGTTTTGGAAATAAATGTGAAACTGGAAAATGTAGTTTTTGCTACGCTAAAGGAAATCCAAAAGGTAAACATTATCCGGGTATTGTTAAAAAAATTAATAAATACTTCGGAAACATGACAGACAATCAAAGACCATTTCAAGTGGCGATTGGTGGGCAGCAAGAAAGTCTAGAACATCCCGAATTTTGGTCAGCGTGTGAGGCACTTAAAAATTTGAATATAGTCCCGAATTATACTACGAATGGAGTATTGGTTGATGATTCTGCATGTGAATTAACTAATAAACATTGTGGTGGACTGGCAATAACCTGCCACCCACATTTAGAATCACATTGGAGGAGAGCTATTGATTTAACAATTAAACACAAAATCAAAACTAATATTCATTTTATTGTATCTGATGAATCGTCGATAAATACGTTGAGTAAACTATATGATGAATATAAAGGTAAAATTGATTATTTTGTATTACTTCCCCATATGAATGTTGGATATGCAGAAAAAAATCCAAAGACGATTGCGTATGATGCTCTTGAAAAATGGGTAGACTCTATAGTAGAATTGAACGATATTGCATTTGGTGCGAACCTACACCCATTTCTTTCAAGAATTAAAAAATGGGATATTTCATTATATCCTCCTGAAATATTATCGAAATTTTTGGTGTTTACAGATCCGGTGTCACTTTATAATAGTAGTTTTGACTTGAGCGTCAAACTTCAGAGGAACTGGCTTTCCTAAATAACTGTATCTTGGTATATATAGAAGAAATATACTTCTCCATGTGTCGTATAATGGTTATTTCAGAACAATCAAACATCTGCGCCAGTGTCTTAACATCAAAATCGGTCGTGGTGATTGTTTGATATATTTTAACTGACCGCTCTAGCTGCAATAGTCTTAGTTTTGAGGAATATTTTGCAAACTCATCTTCGACATATCTAAAAGTATAATTATCACTACCATATATCTTACCCCTTAATATTCGCTGTAATATATGTTTTCTAATATTATACTTTCGATATGTATTTCCAATTCCACGTATCGTTTCGATAAATTCTCCATTTAAAGTAAATACTTTTATGTGTTTTCCAATTGTATCAGTTTTTATTATTGACAATAACTTCCTCTGTTCTATAGACATTGGAACTCCTAGTTTATTCGATGGTTTTCCGGTGTTTGCTCGTGAAATTTTATCTTTACTTTCTTGTGACATTTTACGTCCCATCGATCCACGAGCTTCTTTAATTACGTTGAATAATATTCCGAATTTGTCATATTTTTTTATATACCAAGTTTCCAAATCGTCCTTTTCTAGTATCGGACATTCCGAAATAATATAAAATCTAAACATATCAATCCCATACTTGTTATATGAATTTTGCAAATATGTATTTGGGTGAGTATTTAGTCTAAGGTATCTTCTATGGTCATATATGCGTATGTATAAATTAAGTGCCGACCCAATATAGATTTTATTATTTCCCAGACAATGTATCAAATATACGCCGACCTTCTTTCTATAATAATCTCCCCACATTCCTATAATATCTATCGAGTGCTCGTTTCCTTTCGAGTCTTTTATGTTTATCGTAATAGCGCATTCGCTTGGAGTTGTTGGCAATTCGCTTTTCTTCAGTTGTGTTGTATTTTTTAATTCTTCCCATAATGTAACATCTTTCTCTTGACTTTGGTTTATTGTTGTGGTATCGTTCATACACTATATACATATCATCGACTTTTAGAAAAGTAACAAAAAAGTAACAAATAATTTTAGTTGACTTATTATATGCGTCTGATATACTTTCAATATTATGAATACCAAAGAACAAGAACAATTGCAATTAATTGCTGATTTAAGTATTAAAAATAGAAAATATGAAGCAGCATTAAAAAAGATTGCCAAATGGTTCGGTGAATTTCCTCGAACGGGTAATTTTATCAATGGACATGAAACTTCCTATGAAGGCGACTATGGTTCTAATGGAGCCAGAGATTACATGAGAGCAATTGCAGAACACGCATTAGAATAATATGATTACTCAATCTACAACTTGGAAATATCAATGTGATTCATGTGGCAATCACATAACAACCAATACCAATGGTATTCCTCCATATTGGAAACTTATTAGCATATATCCGTTAATAAATAATATGCTGATATATAAAGAATTATTTTGTCCATCATGCTATAAAATGTATAAAGTTGCCAAGGACAATATTAAAAAATCAATTAAAGGATAATAATATGTCATATCAAGTTATATCAACCACATTACCCACCGCAAAAAAAGAACATAAATGTATCTGGTGTGGAGAATCTATTTTAATAAATGAACTCCACGCCAAAGATGTTGGTGTATATGAATGTGATTTCCAAAGTAATAGATATCATATCGAATGTTATAATGCATCTCATACATATTTCAAAGAAAGTGGTGAAAATTGTTTTGAACCATATGATAATAAGCGTGGGTCTACCGAAGAAAAATCAAATATTAAATTAAACTCTTTATTGGAAGAATTGACCGATAAAAATGAAGAATGTAATATTTGTTCGGGTAGTGGTAGTCCCGTATGTGATTGTATGTATAAAGAAAAATGTAACATATGTGGTAAGAGTTGGAGTCCAAGTCTTATAGAGTCTGGCACTTGTATCTTTTGTATCGTTAAAGAAAAAAACAAAATGATTGACCAACTAATCACGGAACGAAATGCCCTTGAAGACTTAAATATAGCATATCAAAAACAATCATGGGATAAAGAAATTACACACATGAAGAATATTTAACACGCCGAAGTTTTTGCACTTGTAAGTTTGATTTTAGTAAAATTAAACCAGAAAATAGACAATATTATAAGTCAATGCCACCATCAGAATATCCAAAAAATTGAAACTTGTTTTAACATATCAAATTACCGACCACTGCTCATATTCATATGATTGTAATATTCCATTTGAATATGAATCAAAAGAAAAGGCAGAATATGATTTACATGAAGAATGGCAACGAGTTCAAAAAGAAGAATTAGCCGAAACCATATATAAAAAGAAAAACGAACCTAAACAAAATGCCAGTAAAGAAAAATGGAATAGTTATTGGGAGTGGATGCCAAAAATTAATTATCATATTAAATTAGGAACTATTCCCGATTTAGAAGCATCTTCATTTACGGTTTGGAGAGATTGGGGAGATAAATATCTTAAATCTAAAGAATATGATGAACCATCAATCTTAACTTTGGACGAATGGTTTAACAAGAATAAAGAATAGGCTATGAATACAAACAAAAAATCATATAAATCCATACTTGATAAACTTCTAATTAAAGAATATAATCCATTTTATTATGATTTTTCCGATGAAACCGACCATTGGAATAATATTCTAAATGAACTTGACTCCTTATATGATAATACTAAAAAATGGAATAACATTCCAACTTTAAGAAAAAATATTCCTTTAATTATATCTCTCTTAAAAGAGATGGAGCCAGAGATTGTATCAATATATAATAAACAACTTGAAGAATATAGTAAAGATGATGAATGAAGATTTAAAATCCGCAATTGAATTGTTGAAAGTGGCAATCTGCCCGAACTGTGATGGTGTTTGTGGCTGGTATGTGGGAAATAATTGTCAATATTCTACATATGCCTTTCCAGAACAAATCCAAGTTCAATGTCAATGGTGTTATGAGAAGAATGGATTAATTAAAAAATATGAGTAAACATCTCAAATGTAAATGGAATATTGATAGTGAGTGGGATGTTCTTTCTAGATGTGGGACATGGCCAGATAATATAGAGGAACGCCGTAAATTATATAATCACATAGCAAAATATGCAGAACAAGAAATTAACATTTACCGACCAATTAATATTGATGGGAAATATGATGAACGAATAAAATTTGAGGAAGATAGACTAAAAAATTTAAAAATTAGTGCCAATATATGAAACCAACTCAAAAGAATCTTGAATGTCTTAAAATGATGGGATGCACTCCCGAAGGTAAAGATTTGACTGCGTGGTGGAGATTTAATTGTGGATGGGCATTTGTGTTGGATGACATGCCAAGTATCAAAGTATTAATTGCTCGATTGATTAAATGGCATTATTCATGTGGATATAATGAAGCAAAGGAAGGACATCCTAGATTTTATAAAAATACAGAACTATGAACATATTATATAGTAAAAATAAAAATAACATTCCTAGAGAATATGCTCTTTTCCTGGATGATGATGAAAATCGAATTCCTCAGAAATTACATTGGATTGAATTACCATTCGTTCCATATGTCATAGTTCGTAATTATAATGAATTTGTCGAATGTGTTACTAATCACGGCATTCCGAAAATTATCAGTTACGACCATGATTTAGGAGAAAAATCTTACTCTGAATACCATCGTGCCGACCAATCAGATAAAACTATAAATTATAATAATATCCCAGAAAAGACGGGTTATCATGCATGTAAATTTCTAATAGATATATGTATTAAACATAAAGCGAAACATCCAGAATATTATGTCCATAGCATGAATTATATGGGGAAACAAAATATAATTTCTTACATAGAAAGTTATAATAAATCTATTTTATTATAGTCCATCCATTTGACACTTTAATTCTACCAGTAACCAATCCGGAGGAAACGCCCCTTGATAAATTATACTTCATTCTAAAATCGTATTGTGTCCCTACAAATATAACATTTAAGATTTTATTTTGAAACCGGTGTATTATCGGACTTCTGAATTGAATTCCGTGGTGTGTTCTTACTTCTTTAGATTTGAAATAATTATTAGTTCTTTTACGTGCTATCTCTCTGGCACGTTCATTATTTTTCCAATACTTATTTAATGAACTGGTGCGATGGGATGTTCCTAATGGAGTATGACATCCCAGCGTTTGTAATTTAGATATCTTAGGATTGTTTTTATAATATAATTTGAGAGAGGCTATCATTTTTAATTTACATTCGCCTGTCAATCCTCCACCAGTCGCATTCGGATTAATATTGTAGCATTTATCTATATCTCGATTATCTAAATATGTCTGCTCAACTATACGCAACTTAATTAAATCTACTAGTTCAACAATCACAAATTCGAACGCATTCTCACCGTGTTTATTCCAAGCCCGCTGTAAATATATATTATGATGGGTATTCTTACGCAGCGAATTTATATGTATATTCCATCTACCGCCAATACCAGTAATATTATTGGCACTTCCAACATAATACTTTCCATTAACTTTATTTATTATCTTGTATATTCCGCTTATTTTTTCTTTTACGTTTATAATATCGTTTGAGAGCGGCAGAGCGTTCTTCGGCTGCGTGTTCCCAATAATATCGCATTCTCCATTGTTTTTTAAGTTCATGTTTTTCCTGTTCAGTTCTAAATTTTTTTCTTCCCATAATAGTTGTTATAACCTTTCATATTATAAATATAAACGACTTTATAAATAACTCGAAAATAATACGAAATAATTTTAGTTGACATTTAGTTGGAATTTAGTAAGATAAACTATATGGGAAAACAAAATATTATATCAGTATTGGAGTCGGCAAAGAAAATCCTTGACAAATAATTAAAATCTGATATACTAACTACCTATGAATAATACTACACAATATCGTCGGATTAACAACATTGTTAATAACACTTACGGAACCTTTGTTTCATTGACCACGCCTAATTATACGGGAACAGTTAATGTTGTGGCGGTTTCTCAACATTACGTTACAGTTAAACCTGTAAAGGCATCCAACTACGTCAAAATCCACAAGAATTCAATCTTGGCATTGAAGGGCTTCCGTGGAACTTACAATCGAAAGTTCGCCAAGAAAAACTAATTATGGCGAAATCACTTACTCCACTCGGAAATCGTATTCTGGTTGAATTGATTGAAATTGTTCAACCTAAAGGTGCAATTATTCGAGTCAATGCTGAGGATGCCGAGCGGGAAGCTAAGGTAATCTCCATTGGAACTGGAATGGTAGATTTGAACGGGAAGAAGATTCCTATAGGAGTTGAGGTTGGTGATATCGTTCTTATCGGAGCCTATAGCCGCAAAGAAATCAAGTTAAATGATAAATCATATTATATGGTTGAACTTGAAAATGTCATTGGAGTCTTAAATTAATCTAAGGCTTGGTCGTAAACGCCACTATTAATTTAGTGGCGTTTTTTATTTGACATTTAGCGTGGAGTTGATACAATACTTCAAATTATGAATGAATTAATTGTTTGGGTTACGGTATCTCCGCCCGGCGGCGGGAAATCGACGTGGGCTAAAAATGTAATTGCTGGAAATAAGGATATTGTTCTTATTTGCCCCGATACTATTCGTGGAGAACTTTCAGGAGACGAAAGTAACCAAGCGGTATCTGGTCGTGCGTTTTCTTTAGCAAGAGAACGAATGGAAGACGCTCTTAAAAATGGAAAGTCGGTAATTATCGATGCGACGAATATGTATAAAAAATCCCGCAAGGACTGGATTAATATTGCTAAAAAATATAGTGCCAAAGCTATTGCTGTTGTTTTTGAAGTTTCAGAAGCAACTGCAATTGAAAGAAATGCTAAACGTGCTTCCGGAGGTGGTCGTAATGTTCCAACTCATGTAATTCAAAGTTTCATTTCGAGATATGAACGTCCATCGCAGTCCGAGGGATTTGACGAAGTTAAATTCATTTCTAAATTATGAAAAAGCTACTAAATCTCCTCATAAAATATGAGAAAAAACACGCACCACGATTACATGAGTCTGGAAGTCTTAGGTTTACTCGTTGGTATAGATTGAATCTATATAGCGATGGGTCTGGATTTGTTCAAGATACTTGTGGATATTCAATTGATAATCCACAGGTGTTATTTAGATTTGAAGATGTAGATGAACTGGAAAAAATGTTAAAATCATGAGTGAACAGCCAGCTAAACAACCAACAAAGACCTACGGTAAGCTTTCCAAACGAAGAGTGGAAGACCCTAAAAAAGTTAGAGTGAATTGGGATGAAATTAAGGGATTCAAACCTTCAAAGTTTAAATAAAAAAAGTTTACAAATTATTTATTTCTGATATACTATTAAGATATGAATACACCTTTAATTAATACAAATCAACCAACGACAGCACAAGCACCACTTGATATAAGCCTCACCGGAGCCGTTACATGTGAAGTCTGTGGGTGTGGAGCGTTCCAAGAAGCAGTTATTTTACGTTCTGTATCTGGACTATTATCAGGAACTGGCAAACCGGGCTTCATGCCAGTAACCACGTTTGTATGCAGTGAGGCAGGACATGTTAATCAACAATTCCTTCCAAAACAACTACAAGAAGTTAAGATTAAACCTTAAATTTGAAATGTAGACCATGAGTGTGAGAGTATTCTCCACTACATAGTTACTAATTATATTGAAAAATATACTTAGTTTTTCTGAACATGAGGAACTATAGGTTCCTTACCTAAAGCATTCCAATAAAATCCCTTGATATTGTTATGCTTTAATCGTTCCGAAGTCTTTATTGACTTCAGATTGAAACCTAAATTAGTAGAACTACCAACATAATATTTCCCATTAACCTTATTTATTATCTTGTATATTCCGCTTATCTTTTCTTTTACGTTTGTAATATCGTTTAAGGGCGTTGACTCTTTCTTGTTTGGCGTGTTTCCAGTAGTATCGCATTCTTTTAATGTTGTTTCGTTCATTGATTTCTTCTTTCGTTCGATTTAATTTTTTTCTTCCCATAATGTTTATCGTAACCTTTCATATTATAAATATAAGCAGAAACGAAAATAGTAACGAAATAATGAAAAAATATTTGACTTTTTATAAATAGTCGGTATACTATATAAAATTATGAAAAACATTGTAAATAGGTCAACAGTGCTTAAACTTAACTCCAACTTTATCGTTACTGATATTGCACCGGTAGGCCGCACAATATGTGACTTGGTTTCGGGGACTGTTAAAGCACTTGATATAAACTATAAGCTTGATGAATATGGAAATCCCACAAACGAATTAGATTATTTTAATCCAGTTGATTGGGACGTGTGGGCATGTCTTCCGATAAGACCGTGGGATATGGTAATTCACTCGAAGAATCTAAATATCAGAATTCCTACGGTGGTAGTTACTAAAAATTATAGTAAGGTTAGATTTAAAAAATTCGAAGGGAAACCGTCGAAGGAAGGTTTGGGACTTCGTGATGGATTTACGGATGGATTTACGGGACTAGAAATAGATTTGTCCGAGGCGACCATCGAGCACGTCAATCCATTAAGTAGAGGTGGGACCGATACCTACGACAACACAATTTTAACCACAAAAGCTATCAATAATAGAAAAGGCAATAAAACGGTAGAGGAGGCGGGCCTTCGATTATTTGTAAATCCCTACCACCCACGGCCAATTCCGATATCAAATACAGTGCGGAAAGCTCGCCACCAGGACTGGCATTTGTTCATGACCCATAAACATTAAAAACAAATCCCCGCTTAAAGCGGGGATTTTTTGTTTATGGATATAATTTAAATACGTCGGGTCTAATTGGAGTTAGTCCACTTTCCAGTTCATAATCATATTTACACATCAAGTTAATATGTTCTTTAAATGGAATTCTATTTGGCCTCCATCCTAATTTATTTTGAGCCTTGGAAGAGTCGGCTATGAGCCGAACTACTTCGTTTGGACGTAATAAATTAGTATCAAATTTTATATATTTTTTCCAGTCCAAATTAAAATACTCAAATGCTATTTGGACATACTCCTCTCCCCAATGAGTTTCTCCATTCCCAACCACATAATTCTCCGGCATATCTTGCTGCAACATTTTCCACATTGCCTCACATCCAAAATCACTGAAATGTTCGTCTCTTCCCCAATTCAAATGTCCAAGCTTCAACTCAGTTGCTTTTCCAGTTGCTATTTTTGCCGCTGTATTGGTAATTTTCCTAACCACAAAATCTTTACTTCGATATGTGTTGCTATGATTAAATAAAATCCCATAACAACAAAACAAATTACTGTCCGTCGCCTCTTTATACATATCAATCCATCTTGCCCCAAGTTCTTTCCCAATGGCGTATGGGGAGCGTGGATGCCACACACATTCCTCATTAAAAGTTCCTTCGTATATTCCACCCACCAATTCACTAGTTCCGGCAAAATAAGTCCTCGTCTTTGGACTATTATTTTTCAAACACTCTAAAAAATAATAAACGCTTTGCCCATTAGTTTGGATACTCAGTTCTTTATTTTTAAAAGACTCTCCAACATGGGAATTCGCCGCCAGAAGATATAACTCGTCAATCCTAGAATGTTTTTTTAAGGTTGATTTTATACATTCATTCACACTACTTTGACATGAAATATCACAAATTTCAAAATATAATTCGGAGGTTGGGTATTGTATTAAATCTTCATTAAATATAGATTTTAATGAATGTTCCGTAAAAAATGTATTTCTCCTATATGTTAGGATTACTTTATATCCCTTACTTAAAAGTAAGTGGGTTAAAGTCTTACAATCCATTCCGTTGGCTCCAGTTATTAGTGCGATATTATTGCTCATATTGTAACTTATTATATAGTATTAAATCTAAATGTCAACTATTTTTAATCATATTTCATCACCTTCACCATCGCTTTCACCCGCATCACCACTATCATCACGCAACCCATGAAATTTTTCAAAGTCTTCTTCGGATAGATTTAAAAGATTGACTAGACTATTTATTATATAGCATAATGTCATAGTATCTAATTTTTGACCCATTATCCCATGAGCCATAAATACAATTAATTTATTTATTTCTGGCAAGCGGATATCTTTGGGTAAATTTGATGTATTTTTGCTATCAAATTGGCCACCATCTTTTAAAAGTCCTGGTATTGAATAATTATGCATTGCGGTTAGAATATCTTTCTCAACTCTCTGAATGAATAATCTCTTTATCTCCTCGTCAGTCCGACCAGCCTTCTTTTGTTTTTTAAAATATTTAGCGATGTAATCTTCAGTAATTTTCTTGGCGACACTAAAGCTACTAAGAACTCCCATCTTATTTAATAAATGTATAGGTTGAACGCTCATATATTAATAAATATAAGTCACTACATGTATAATCGGAAATATAATTGTTTAATATCTGCTATCAGGTCTTATATTATGCGTTTGCTGGCCTTGCATCCAGTCGGGGTCAAATAACTTCTTTCCAGTTCTAATATATCCACGTCCACATTCGAAGGTGCAGTTCAGGCATAATAACTGCAAATTTTCCAATTTACTATTTTTCCTATCTCCATCTTTATGGTCTAACAGCAAACATATCTTATTATCAACAACCCGGCGTTTATCATACCCACAAATATTACATTTCGGTTCTAATATATTAAACCGGATAAGTTTGTCTTTTATTATATAATCATTCAGGTGAGGGTGTTTATTGTCTAATATTTCACTGATGGGGTATTTTCCTTTTTCCGGAGAATATAAATTTGGCTTTCTGGTAGCCGAGCGGTTTATTTTATGAATGCCATATCGCCTGGCATATTTTCGAAATAGTGGATATGATACTCCCAATATTCTTGCCGCTCCCATTGCGGTATCCGCTTTCTCCTGAGCATCTTCTATTTCAGATTGTAATAGTGGACGATACCCACGTCCCCTCTTTGTTTTTCTGACCGGTGGAGGTAACAGACCATTATCATCCAATATAGTCCTATCCAATTGAGTCTCTTCAATTATTTTATTGGTTTTAAGGTCTTTAACTTCTTCTTCCAATTGTTCAAGTCGTCTAAGAGCGATAGACAATAACCGCTCCACTCCAACCGTTTCATAGGTTAGGGCAGGACTACTTTCTGGCATTGATATGCTATGTGTAACGACTGGTTCCATGATATAGTTAAATCAGTTTGAGCAGCCACCGATTGGTTGAGTGGCTAAATCAATATCATACTGTGCTTTAAACTTTTCCCTTAACAACTCGGCTTTAACATGAAATCCGGCGTTTACGATTGGCAAGTATGAGTTATATGAGTATTGTTTTTTGGGAGATTTTACTTCCCAACAGGTTGCGATTGGTCTGATATTTACCAAAATATGCTTGTTATTAACCCCCAATTCAACTGCCCGTGTTACAGCTTCTAAAAATGGGTCGGGAAATATATCCTTATCAACTACGTGCTCCGTCGTATTATCTTTATCCAAACATACCGCTATCGTTTTTAATGATGATTTCATATTATATCCTTTCATCTATATTAATAAATATCAATAAACTTTACAATCCCCATCATTAAGTTTATATTCCAACAATTCATTTTTCCGTTCATTATATCTAAAAAATCTACAGTTTAAATTTTTTATAATGTTATTCATACGTATAACATCCTTCGATTTTAAACTGGTCTTCTCTATAGCATTTTTTAAATGATATTTATTCGTATAAATTTGTTCTCTCCCACAATCAGGACACTTTTTTGTCCATTTTTTCCAGTATTTTCGCATTCGTTCTTTTTTAATTCGTTTTCCGTGTTTGACATAGTATCGGGCGTCTCGGACACGCTTTTGTTCAATGAGTTCTTCTCTGGTTCGATTAAGCTTTTTTCTTCCCATAAATTTTTATTTGTTGTATTATTCATATACTATATAAATATAGTGTCGAAACATAAAACGACGGAATATTTTATATCTTATCCCATGATATTAATGGCGATAGCCACGGAAGTTCCGTATGGGTTGAAAACCCTGGAATAGAACTTAATAAACTTCTACCTTTTATTTTTATTAGTTCACAAAATGCGGCATAATCTTTGGGATATGAGTCATATAAATATTTATTCCATATACTTAAATCTTCTTTCAGTATATTTACATTGACAGCGAATGTGCATGTTGTGCTGTTAGATAGTTTCCAATGAGATGAATTGGTTAATATAACTCTCGTAATTTCACCACCATCTCGAATTTCGGGATTGCCGCCCTCATCCGAATTTATATATTTATCATAATGGTCAAATCCAGTGCAATAATCTGAAATGGTTAATGCTTCTTTGATTTTTATGTCACTATTTGGTAAGTGTAAGTAATCATCTTCCACGAAATATACCTGTCCGGAATTTAATTCATTACATGCCCGATGCAGACAATATTTGAAACATTGTCCGTTCCCAAGGGTGGTATTTTCTATTTTAAATTTATCTGATTGTTTTGAATTTATAAATTCACGAAGTGTTGGTTCTGTAACATTATCGGCCACCAAATTTATATTGTATTTACCAAAAACAGATAGAAAGTTATCAAGACAATGTTCCTTCGTTGCGTGTGGAAGTCGGTTCTTTTTAAATGAATTGTTAGATATTCTGTAATAGATGGTCATATCGTTATTTTATATCATTTTTCAATTTTGTAAAGTTTTTATACTGAAATTCACTGGGGAATTTCCCAGTTCCGCCATTGAACTCTATTTCCATATCACGAGATATACAATCAATCGTAGATATGCCATCCGTTACTTTCATATTTTTATCTATGGTTGGACTATTAAATGGATTTGTATATGTGAAATTTCCCCATTTTTCTTTTAGATATTGAATATTCTTCTTCTGATATTCCGGTATTCTATCCCCCGCCGCCAGATTATAATTAAGATTCGACGGTATTCCGAGGCATGATACGGTCACGCCATTCATTTTACATCTATACTTATAATCTTCATCCTCACAACAACCTCGTAAGAAATTTTCATCAAATCTCCCTATTTTTTCATATGTGTCTTTATGAATACAGAATAATGAAAATTCAAATGCTTTGTCATAAGTTCCGGCTATGTTGGTGGGTGTGCATTGATTATATAATGCTTCCAAATATTCCTCGGAATATAGATTATCTTCATTGGATATTATTATCTTTTCAAGTCCAAGATGCTCAAATCCAATCTTACAAATCAAATTCCACCCGCCCGAACATCCTATATTCTTTGTGGTTGTGTAGTAAACCAATGATTTTAATCTTTCCGGATATGTTTGCTGGCCATTGTCTATAATATAGAATTTAGTGTTTGGAAATAAAGACAAATCAAGATGTTTATCTTGAAACCAAGCAGCGTTATATCCTAATATAAATAAATTATACATTGTTAATTATTAAATTTAATAGTTCTTTATCTGAAATATATGGGTCAGCATGAATATGTCTACCATCGGGACATATATTAGAAGGTCCTAATTTTACATCGTTGAATTGTTTCATTCTTCCAAATTTTCCATATAAATAATTCATGAAATCGGTTGTTATTATGCATTTAGTTCCAATTCCCGCCGCCAAGTTAGTTAATCCACCTTCTTGACCAATTATAACGTCACAGTTTTTGATTAGTGATGCAGTATAAGAATATAGAGAACACGACTCAAATCCCAAGTCATACTGACTAACGGATTGCTCAAATCCCAATGGAATAAGTATGAACTCTTTTGATAACTCCGATAATATAAAATCAACATTTCTTGTATTTATATGAGCATGATTAAATATATTTGGAAATACAATTCCGGACTTAAATTGTTCTGGAGTATATTCTACGGTAGACTGCTTCCAATTTGCAACATAACCAATTACTTTTTTATTGGTGTTAGATTTTAAATTGTCAATTTGAATTCTTACTATAGAATCTATGTTTTTATTGGTGTATATTTTGAAATTATTAGTTGGAGATTTGACATTGCATGCGGATTGAAATTGAATAGTTGGAACCTCATTTTGATTCACATGTGGCATAGTATAAACTACATCATAATTTTTTTCTATATTGGATATTGGATATGGTCCAAATTTATCGGATAAATAAACTTCACCAATAAAAGGGTTTAGTTTTAATAACTCATATGGCTGTGGAAATCCAATTAAAAAATCAATTCCGGAATATCCGAGAGATAATTCTCGACATAAAACTTCGGCAACTGATGATGCAAATAATATATCTCCGATAAATCCAGTTGTTTTAATTAGTATGTTCATATATTAAATTTGTTTTCCACTATATCATATCCATAATGATGAACAAAATCGGTTCTGTTAAATGGATGTGAGAACTCGTGTTCCACTAGAGATACCCAATCAATATTATCTTGATTATGACCCCATGATTTTACCTTACTTAACATTTCTTCTTTTGTTCTTACCCAACTATAATGATGGATGATTGGAACATTATTTATACTTGCATGTTGCCAATACCTACCTCTCAATAATTGACCTCTCTCGGAATTGCTGTCTGGATTTATATTTCCAAGTTCACGTCTAACCAACGTCCCTGCCGACTCAAATGACGTTGCTCTATATGTAGCATCTCGAAAATACCAATAACATAGTAAATCAAAGCTGTCGTGGGTATTAATGTGTCCCGAACTTATAAACTTGCTAAATTCATCATATTCCACAATCTCATCTGCATCCAGATATAATACCCAATCAATATCAGATTTAATATTCTGATATCCTATCATTCTGGAGTAATTGTGCCAGTATCTGGAAGGTTTGGACGAATTCCATGTATAATTTATAAAATCTACATTCTTATTTGAGTATGTCTTTTCCAATAATTCTTGGTTTTCTAGCTGTCCGTTATAAAAGTGAGATGATATTGGAACTATCACCTGTTCACTAAATAATCTGGCTTGTGATATACACGTATTTATAAACCGATGGTCGTTGGTGCAGTAATTTATTATAGTTGCTATCTTCATATTTTTATAAATGAACCCCAAAAAACGTTATAAAATTCTTCATATCCAAATTCTTGGAGATTATTATTTATTATGCTTGATTGAATGTTGTGGCGATGGGACTCACTAGCACTTGGCCAATTTGATTTATATTTTGTGGAATTGTATATTTCTGGAGAATGGCTATAATCATGACACATGATAACATCATTAACTTTCATCATGTTGGAGTATATTTCAAATTCTTTTTCTTTATTGCCACCATCACATAATATCAAACATCTTCCACGTTTGATTTGATTTGATATGTTAGTTAATATTGTTGGTGAAAAACAATCACCAACTATAAAATTTATGTTTGAGTTTTTTATTTCTCTAAATTGGTCTGATATATCATAACAATATAGTTGAGCGGCTTCTTTTTTATTGTCAAATATCCACTGGGAAAATGCTCCTCGGTTATATCCTATTTCTATAATTACATCAAACATAGGTAATATTTTTTTGAATGGAACCACTACAAGCGGAGTTTGTGCCGCTATGACTCCATTAACTATTAAAAATTTTTCGTTCATGATATGGTAACTATTCCAGTTCCCGAAAAATGTCCAATTTTAGTGACATCTTCCTTTTGATTTATAATCGAGTTCCAAAATGATGTCATTTGTGGATTTAAGAAAATATCATCCAATACTAATGTTCCCGTCCATCCAATCGAATGTAAATGATTCATAAATTGATGTTCAAATGTTCCATCGTGAAAGGTGTCGAGTAATATTACAAGTGATTTTAAAATTGTATCGTTATATGACTTGTCTAGAATATCGGCGATATTAAATTGTATATTGGGCGGCTGGTTTGTTATAGTTCGATTGTTCTTTATGTCGAATGATAGGACGGTATTAGATGGATTGTATGCTAATGCCAGCGCAGAGCATCCTTTATACGTTCCTATGTCCAATAAGGTAGAGTTTGAATATAATGTGCTTAAATATGCCAATAGTCTATAATGCTCCTTACCACTAATGTCTAGGAAGTATTTTCTAAATTCGTCTTCCACGACACAGTTTGATAGTAGCGACAAATCTAAGGTATCAAGGGTTGAGTTTTGTATGTTCATATTCTATGCGATAATTCTTGCTTCAGTCGGTCAAAGGTCATTAAATTTGATGTCCATTCTGGCTCCGGCCTGTTACAATATTTGTTTGGTAGATGGTGTATCAGCAATTTTTCTAAGTCTTGGGGGGTCTATTGGAAATATTGGCCTTACCGTTCCTCCCCAGTTTTGCCAGTTCGAAAAAAGACCACTCGCCGCACATTCCAACTTGGCAGGGTGTGGGAGCGAATAGAAATTTAATGATTTTGCAGCTTCTTTTAATTTTTTTCGTGTCAATAACCAACATCCCTGATGAACATTTAAAAGTGTGAAATATTTTTTACCATTTATTTCCAATATATTCTCTATTATCTCACATCCTCTAGCTAGGTTTGGATTTTGGTCGGGAATGTATTTAATATCACTATTCGGTCTATTTTCATATCGTATGAAGCCAATACAATTATTGATTGGGATTTCCCAATCATATTTGAGATATGCCAATATAGCATCTTCTTTTATACGAATATCATTCTCAACATATAAGAATAAATCATATTCTTCTATTTTATTATATAAATCGGTTCTATGCGAAAGCTTAGTCTCTCCATGAAGTATTGTTACTTCAAATTCTTTATAATTACGGAATTCATCCTCTATCATTTTTAAATATGACGATTGATGATTTCCATAATTTAATATAGATATTAAAAGTTTTCTGGGTTTCATTATCCATTCCCTAAATTTTCGTTTTTTGTAAATTCTTTATTATACCGAATATTCGTAGAAATTTGGGCTTCTATGGTTTTATCATGATATATCGCATATTCTTCATCAGCCGGAAGTGTCGCAAAAGTCTTAAATCCATCTATCCTCTCGTGCAATCTCTTCTTAAATCTAATAGCTGGAATATTTTTAAATAATCGCAACTGATAATCCGGAAAATTAACAATTGGACGATTGAGAGTCGTTGATATTGTTAATCTCCACCCCCATGGCTTGGCATGTTCTTCCGTGACTCCTCTAAAATCATTAATTCTAGGAACTGCATATGCTTCAACTGTAGGATTACTTTCTATTAGAGTGTGTAAATTTTCGCCCGTAAGACTTGTTGGTGGCATCTCATCACCATCTAATTGTATAATCCAATCTCCCGAACACTTCTCCACCCCAAAATTTTTATGAGACCCATAATCATTATTCAGTCCATGCATTATTATTTTACATGTTTTTTTCTCTACTATTTCATATGGCATCTGTCCAGCGAAATCTGCTAATAATTGGGTTGTCTCCATATTATCTTTTACATCAGAGTCAATTACGACAACAACTTCATCGTCACTATTCTTAACAAGAGTTCCAATAACTTCCAATAGACGTTTTAGTGTATCCTTTTCATTACAGCAAGTTATTAGGTATGATATTTTCATTCGTGATACTCAATTTTAACCTCAATCGACTTCACTTCTTTATTTTCTATTAAAATATCAATCGGTGATATGAATGATTTCGTAGTCGATTTAACATCATCTTCTTGATAATCCAATAACTCACATTTTAATTTTGTTATAACTTGAGCCAATTCTTTCTTTTCATCTTCTAACTTCTTATTAAACTGATTTAAGGTAATATTGTCTTGTTTATATCGATTAACATCCGTTGACAGTATTTGCAATTCGTCGACAGCTTCCGAAAATAGGCTCTGTAATAATGCATTATCAATTAATAATGGGGAGCGATGCCCCCTCAATACTCTATCATAGTTTCTACTTGTAAACGGAATTGCGGTATATGATTTGTCTAAGTTTCCGTTTATTGTTCCTTTATTTAAGTAGTTAGAAAAATCCGAACTGTGAGTTAATACTATACACGTAGCATCATATCCATTTTTAGAAATAGAAAATGCCCCATTTAACATTCTGGTCGTATGTCCAACCCGTCGATTAACATTGAAATATGCTGCTAATTCTTTTAATTTGTTTAATATGGTGCTCATAAGTTATTTGGTTGGGATTATGGTCGGAATTGATGGCTTCTTAAGTGCCGGTAAAATAATCGGTTGATGTCTAGGAATTTCCGGAACATATTTATCCAGTAAATGAAACAATCTTTCTTCCATTTTCTGTAGATTAAATTTTTCCCTATTCTCAAGCCCCAATTTAACTGCCGCATCAATTCTTTCTTGCGAATAATTATTAAAATAATCTTTCATCTTGGCAGATGCCTTTTCATAATCTACCTCGAACCACTGGCTCCCCTTCAATATCCAATCATTACAAGCTTCGGGATGAACTTCGGTCATCTTCCCTTCAAATAAATCTGCACATTCTTTATTCATATAATCCATATGTCCCGAATATGCCGGTAGAATTGTGGGTTTTAAGGCGAAGGTTGAGGACAGGCCGGATGCGCCCCAACTTTCTCCAAATGTAAATGAAATAAATACCTTAACTTTCTCATGTGAGTGTAGATATGCCATTTCATTTTCGGTCAACATACCATACATTAAATAAACATTTGGTAATTTAACGTTTGGAAGTTGATTTTTTACCATGTTTGTAATCTCGTTTAATTTAGCAATACAATCGTGCCGGTCAACCGTTCCAATTTGAGGACCACTCGTTTTCAGGATAAGACACGGTGGATTATCAACGCCCGCAAAAGTTCTAAGAAATGTTTCTATAAGTTTACCGGTATTTTTCCTATCACTATTCATGTTTCCGCCCCACATTCCACTATAAAAAAATGCGAATGTCTCTGGTATTTTATTCATCTCAACATCTATCGACTCTACACTTCCAATCTCGGAGAATAATTTATCGTCCAGACCCCACATTAAAGTTTCAACTGATTTTGTTAGTTTTAGAGGTTCTTGGGAACCATTGGGGTTTTTCTTCACATATTCCGTTTTAAGGGCAACGTCCTTATTAAATTCTGACATTACGATGTTCAAATCCATCAAATTCATGGCTTCTATAAACGGTGCGGATGCCACGCTAGTTTCAATGAACGCAGTCCCTCCAATGTTATAAGTTCCATTTGGTTTAAAATCACACGGCAACGAAACCTGAAACCAAACGTCTGGTTTTTTCGTCAAATTCTCACGCAACACCAATTTCATTAATTCTAGTGTTTCTGGGTCTTTTGATAGTTCCTCAATGTTTCTATTGGAACAGCTTCCCCATCCATGTGGAATAATCTTTAAAGAATAGTCTTTCTTCTTGCAATACTTTAAAAGACCCTTGGCGATATCCAATGAATATCGTCCATATCCGCTGGCACTAAATAAACTAGACTGAAATACTACCAGTGGCTTGTTGTTTAATATATTATTCATCTTATTTATTCTGTTGTTCTTTAATTTGTTGTTCGTAAGGTATGTGTGGAGTTAGTTCGTGTTTTTTATATTCTTTTAATATATTAGATTTGATGTCAGTTGACCCAAACCCATCCAAGCCTCGGTCAGTAGAATTTAAATCTTCAACGACATTTATGTTAACATTATTATAAAATTCGAAAATTATTTGAGCAATGGCAGTTTCCTTTCCATCTTTAATAACCGGAACGGTAACGTCCTCATTGCTTAGATTAATTAAAACGACCCCAACTTCATTTCTATAATCTTCATCAATAACTCCCGCCATAACATCCAAACCCTGTTTAAAGGCCAACCCACTTCTTGGTGCAATTCTACCATACATTCCACTTGGAATTGCCATTGCCAAGCCAGTCTTAAATAATTTACGTTCGAGAGGTTTTAATGTAAAGGTTTCGGTTGAGTATAGGTCATATCCGGCAGAATGTGAACTTCCCTTGGATGGAATTACTGCTTTTTCATTTAGACGTTTAATATTCATTCTCAAATTATAACTTATTTGATATCGAGTATCAACTTTTTATAGATTTTATTTTATCTTCTATTTTTGACTTGTCAATTTTAGGAATTTCAAATCCCAAATTATTTCGAGTGACGGTATTTCCGACATAATCTACAACCGAATATATTCCAAATGGGTTTGGCTTAACCCAATTTTTAAATACAAACTCCATGGAGGTTATGAATTGTTCTCCCATATTTTTTGCGTTTATCCCACCCGCCCCCAATGCCCAATCCCGCCCTTCTTTTCCATATTGTTTTCGAGTTTTGGGAGGAGTCATATACCAATACATAAATCCCTCGGCAAAATCTTCCCATTTTGCAATTTCGTCAAATATATATGGGGTCGGAATGCTTCCTTGTATATATCTGGCGGCGGGAAATACTGGATATGCCCAATTGCCACATGTTTTATATTTCCCATCACTATTACTCCCCCAATTACCGGTATATTCAAGTGGATTTCCATTATCATCGACAAATCCCATCTGGTCTTGCAGACCACCAGTAACGGTTGCCACGATAGGAGTCCCCGCCATGATACTCTCAGCAGTTGACAGTCCAAATCCTTCCGAACTAGACGCACACACCGTAACGTCGGCGCAATTATATAATAAATTTAAATCTTCAGGTGCTAATTTACCGGGTGAGAATAGTATATTATAATTTGGACATAGGGATTCCTTAACTGCCACTAAATTAGTGCCAGCGTCCAATGCTATTTCACAGTGTAGCACCAATAAACATTTAGATGCCTCTTCCGTTGTTAAACTGTCACAAAATTGCCGATATGCCAGAATTATGTTACTCGTTCTTTTGCGCTGAATATTTCTAGAATTATATAATAATATGAAATTATAATCTCGATTTTGAGTTAGTCGTTTTCTAAATTCTACCAATCGGGGGTCGGTGGAATTGACCGGATGAAACACTTTATCCGAAATTCCGTGGGGACAATATGAAATTAGCCGTTTGTCTACTATTTTGTTATTTATATTATACATAATTTATTTAATTAAATTTCCATCCTTATCAAATTCACCAGTTAAACTCAGACATCGTTCAGGCGAAAGAACCCACTTATGGATATTATGACTTTGTTTACTAATACCCATCAATAAATCACAACTATCATATGCCGGTCTATTCCACATAGGAAATGGGTTGCAATCCCATATGCTCCAATATATAAGCGGAATCTCCATCGAATGAATCTGCGCTTCAATCGAAAACAGCCAACCATATTGTCGTGGGTCTGTAATGAAGGCAATAGCGTCTGGCTTTTCTATATCAATTATTTGAAATAATATATTGGCATCGCCATATCCATTTGCCGGATATAGACGAACATACGCATCTTTTATACCGGTAATATTATTAAATTCAGCCGACATGTCACATACTTTACCTACTTCTGGGTGGTTATGTGCTCCACTTATGAGAGCATAGTCATATTTATGAACGGTTTGGGCGACCATTTCTTTTAAGGCAACGGCAACGCCGCTGAAAAACCTAATATCATCCCCGATAAACAGTATTTTCTTTTTTTTATTCATATTTTATTTTATTATATTATTGCTCCCAGAAATCGCAAGCCGAATGGCAATTTCAGTGAAGCTACTCAGCTTAAACCCGCCACGTTTGCAGAACAGATGTAACGCATCACTAACTTCTTGTGAAATTTGTATGGAACATTTAGGTATAACTTTTTTCTTCATGTAAATATAAATATATGTTACATCGTAGAAAATCGTAGAAATCTGTCATCTTTTAAAATATAAAAAGTTTACTATCTAGATAATCTATGATAACATTGGAAAAATGAGCATTATAAAAGACCGAAAAAGAATATCATATTCCCAGTTTTCCACGTGGTATGGCTGTGAATTTAAATTTTTGAATGATTATATCTTGAAGAAGAAGGTATTTGAAGATTCACTTAACATGTCATTTGGGACTGCAATTCATGGAACAATCCAATCATATTTAAAAACTCTTTATACGGTCTCTGAAAAAGATGCGGAGTTGATTGATTTGGTGTTGAATTTTACTGCCGAATTTAAAAAAATAGTAACCGAAAAAAAGATTAAACATACCCCCGAAGAACTGGCCGAATTTATTGAGGATGGACGATTAATTTTAGAGGAGTTTGTTCTTCCCGAAAATAGACGCCGGTATTTTCCCCGTGAAAAATATGAATTAATCGGGATTGAAGTTGAAATCAACGAACCAATATTCAACAATTTAAATATCGTTGGATTTCTTGATATAGTGTTGAAAGAAAAAATGTCAGGTGACATTAAAATTATAGATTTTAAAACCTCAACTCGTGGCTGGTCTTCGGAAAAGGAAGACTTCACCAAGCTGTCTCAATTGCGAATGTATAAGGCACTATACAGTAAAAAATTCAATATTCCCCTGAATAAAATTCATGTTGAGTTTTTTATCCTTAAACGAAAAGTATATGACAATTCAAAAGTCGCATATCCCCAAACTAGGCTCGTTCCGTTTAAACCAACGTCATATAAACCGGAAATTGACGAAACTCTCTCCGAATTTTCGAAGTTTGTAAATGGCGTATTTACTAAGACGGGTGAATATCTTCCGGCAAAGGAATATAAGAAAATGCCGTCTGACAAGCAATGTAAATACTGTCAATACTCCAAGGATGGTTCATGTGATAAGAAGAAGACTCCCATAAACCTATGAAAAAAATGTTCAAATATCCGCCAGTCCGAATAACCAAGTCATGGATAAATTCGTGTGACCAATGTATTCATCAAGAAGGAAAACAACATTGTAATTTTAATGGACTTACAATTAAAAATATGGATATAAAGAGATGTGCGGCATTTGAAGATAAACTCGACAGTAAAAATTTAAAATACTAAAACTATGAAAAAAATAATAACTATACTACTATTAATCTTATCGATGATAGTATCAGCACAGGCGCAGTCAACGTATACCAACGGATTTATATATTCCGACCATCCAATTGAGTGTAGATTGGTATCTGCCCATAATGGAACGTTGACAAACCAACTTGAAATGGGGATTTCATATATGACCGGCAATGCAATTCTAGAATTTTCACCCACTAACTTAACATCAATTTATTTAAGTGGTGGAATTTTAATAATTGCAGATGGAAATTCAAAATTTTCAATTGATATATTTGAACAGGAGATTTTAAATTTATCAGACACCCCAAGAAGAGCAAAATTTGGAAATTATAACCTTGCGATTACTATTTCTAAAGGAACTGTGGGGATATTATCCGTCACAAACGAATACTCCGCCATTTCTTTATCTGCCCAAGACAGTGCATTTCAATTGAGTGGTGGCTCGTTTATATTTGATGTAACTACCAATTCAGTAGTATCGTATTCCCATGGAAATATTAAACGAATTCTAAACCAGCAAAAAATCGAAGATACTCCGAAAGGTGCTCAGTTACTTATAAATCCGAGGTTCAATTTGACAACTACGGAAAATTATGTTCCATCGAATGGGCAGATTAAATTGTATAATGAATTGATAGAAGAATTGAATTCCTCGACCAATGTTGAATTTTTTACAATCCAAGGAAAGTTGATTGGCATATGGATGAAATAAACAAATACACACCGGTCAAATTTCCAGATGGGAACATTGGGTTCGACATTGATATATTAAATCCACCTATATCACTGATTGATAAGGTAAATGCAATTGCATTTCAGTGGCAATTATACGCCGGCATAGTTAAAATTGACGGATACCGAGCAATATTTGATAATCGATATATACATCTAATTTCTCATATACTTCCCCATCTTGGATATACGTGGACTAAAACGGAAACAAAAATTTGGAATAAAGACGAAGACCCATCAGAAATCGAATGTCAAAAATTACATTTGATTAAAATTGATTGACATTCATTGTTCTTCTGATATAATACGACAATATGTTATCGTCAGATTTTATAAATTCACTCTCTGAGGAAGAGATGGGAATGTTGCTTTATTTTGTGAATGTGGCAAGTCGTCCTCTCTCTCATAAAATTCAGTTTGAGATTAATGATTTGAAATTTTTTAGAAAGGATGTATTGGCTCAAAATTTAGTGTCGTCCTTTGATAAATTAACGCCAGAAGGACATCCAACCTTTATATCGTTAATGGAAAAATTCGGGGTTAAAGTAGAAATCAAGAAAGAAGAGCCAAAGAAAATCGAGGAACCCATTATAGAAATATCTCCACCCGAAATTGGAAATATTGATACCTCCGGTAGTATTCCTATGGTTAATGTTATTCCAGATGTAGAGATAGTGCCAGACCCAGCCACTACTCAATCGGCAGAAGTTCCTAAAATAGAACCTACGATAACTGGTTCATCGGAAGTGAAAGTATGAAGAAAATAAAACGAGTTTACATGTCGGCTAAAGACGCCACTATCCTTAATCACTATCAGGAAGGAATGCCTCTTAAAAGAGTTCAGAAATTGTTATCTAAACCAATATTCGATATATTTAAAAAATATTTAAAATAATTTATGTATCGTAATATTTTTAATGATAAACTTAGCGGTGTAATCCATGTAGATGATGACGTGCATGGTTGGCAGCAATATCCAGCTTCCGACTTTCATTATGCTTACCGGAAGTCACCATCTGGTAATTTCACTTCAATATATGGAGATAAACTTGAAAAAATAACTTCGTTTGATGAAACGGATACCGATTTGTTTGAGTCAGATTTGAACATTGAAATGAAGGTATTGTTAGATTTATATAAAGGTAATGAAGAAGTTCCAAAAGGACATAGAATTGTTATTTATGATATTGAAACGTCAACCGAGGGAGGGTTTCCTGATGTAAATACCGGTGATAAACCAATTACGGCTATTGCATTATATAATTATACATCGGATAAGTATTACTCTCTAATTCTCGATAAAGATAAGAAAGTCCAAAATAAAATCGAAGGAAATCAAATATTAAGAGCATTTGAAACAGAAGTTGGCCTATTAAATAATTTCCTAACCCTCTGGAGAGAATTAAATCCTACTATAATTTCCGGCTGGAATAATTGGTTCTTCGATGACCCATACATATATAATCGTATTAAAGTAGTGTTGGGGAAAAAAGCAACTTATAAATTATCACCTCTAGGAATCGTTTACCAAAATCAATTTACAAAGAGATTGGTTATGGGCGGAATATCATCATTGGATTATATCGAACTGTATAAAAAGTGGTGTCCCGTAATGAAAAACAGTTATAGTTTAGCGTCGGTAGGAAAAGACGAAGAATTAGCACATCAAAAATTAACATATAAGGGAAATCTGGACGATTTATATAAAAATCAAATAGAACAGTTTATAAATTACAATTTACAGGATGTTAAGGTAATACGAGATTTAGATAGGAAATATGATTTTATTAATCTAGCAATTGCAGTTTGCACGAAGGGGAAGATTTCATACGAACGATTTAAATTTAGTTCTTGGTTTATTGATGGTGCTATATTGGATTATTTACATGTAAATGGATTAATTGGGCCGAATAGACCAGCCAATCACAGACAATTGTATGAAGAGCAAGAAAAGTCTGATGATGATGGATTTATCGGCGCATATGTTAAGGAAGCCGAACCAAATTTGTTTTCATGGATAGTATCATGTGATATTACTTCACTATACCCAAGCACAATTATGTCGTTAAATATCTCTAATGAAACTTTAATTGGAAAGATTGAGAATTGGAATTGGGAATTGTATAAAAAAGGAGAAATTAATGAGATAAAGATAAATGATTTTGTATATACCCGATATGAATTTGACAAAATGAAATCCAATAACTCGATTTCTATTGGTGTTAATGGTGGCGTTTATACTTTAAAAAAACGAGGTGTTATACCGATGATACTTGAACGCTGGTTTTCTGAGCGTGTTAATTATCGAAAATTGGCAGGACAATATGCGAAAGACGGAAATAAAGAAAAAGAAGAGTTTTACGACCGAAGACAAAAACGTGAAAAAGTATTTCTTAATTCAATTTATGGGTCAACTGGAATGCCCGGTGGACGCTGGTATAATGTCGTAAATGCCGAAGCAGTCACATTGTCTGGACAGTCTATTATAAAGAGTGGAGAGAGTCTGGTAAACAGTATTATTAATACTAAACTGAATACTTCTGAAACCGAGGATAGGGTGGTAGCGATTGATACTGACAGTTTGTATTTTTCTTTCAATTTATTGATGGAAAATGATAAAATAAATGAAAACGATAAGGTAAAGTATTCGATTGATAAATTGACATATATTGCTGATAAAATAAATGAGATGTATAGTCATATGTTACCCGTTGTATTTAATGTCCCAACTGAACAAAATCGAATTAGGATTATTCCTGATGTAATTGCTAAACGAGCAATTTGGTTAGGTAAAAAAAGATATTCATTATTAAAAGTTTTTGATATGGAGAAGATGAAAGAAATTAAGGATAAGAATGGAAAAGATGGGAAGATTGAACATAAGGGGGTTGATGTAATCCGCAGCAGCTTTCCACAAGCATTTCAGAAAATGTTGGGCAATGTGTTGGAGAATGTATTGCGGGACAAAGAATTTAAACTTATCGATGATGATGTGATGGAATTTGAAGAGTCTATTCAAGAAATATCGCCAATAAATTTAAGTAAGGGAACGAGTGTGAAAATGATTTCTAAAAAGGGAGATAAGAAATATAATCCTAAAGAACGAGGAGTTTTTGAATTTATTAAGGGGTCTCCTATATCTGTAAAGTCTGCCCTTGCCTACAACGATATATTAAAGGTGTTGAAATTAGATAATCAATTTAGAACATTCGTATCGGGTGATAAAGTTAAATTGATGTATTTATCCGATGGGAATCCATATTCATTAGAGGCACTCGCATTTAGGGGAGACGACACAGACCCCGATGTAGTATTAGAATTTATAGATAAATATGGAGACAAGAAAAAGATGTATACTCACGAATTAAAAAAGAAATTATTAAAAATATACGTTGCTATGAGACGACCATTTCCTAATCGTGGAAGTCTTCAAGCATCTAAAATATTTAACTTTGAGGAGACTTGGTAAAAATAAATGAAAATATTTCTACGTTTTATGTAACTACGTTATATTTATAAATGAAAGGATGATTTATGGGAAGAAAACCAAAATCTAAAGAACATAAAGATGAAAAACGACGAATTAGGCAAGCAAGATATTATCAACGACATAAGAAAATCATATGCAAAAAACGGATGCAATCATATTGGGAAGGAATTCAGCATAAAATGTGATATATGTAAGTATAATAGATTCATTAAGAAACTTACGGACGAACAATTATTAAATAACGATTATTCATATGTTCGATATATACAATCCGAAGAAAAAGTTAATATACGATGTATATCATGTGATAGTATATATCCTCAAACTCCACATAATCATTTAAAGGGTCAGGGATGCCCATCATGTAAAGCTAAAAAAGTTAGTTTAATACATAGATTTGATTTATCTAGATTTACAATAGATGCCAATGTAATACATGGAATTTCTAGATTCGACTATGGATTGGTTACGTATATTGATGCTCATACCGATATAATTATCAAATGCAATATATGCGAGTATATATTTTCACAGAAACCCTATAGTCATTTGGCTGGCCATGGGTGTCCAAAATGCAAAGGAAATATTGCATCGATAAATTCTCGAAAGAAAATAGAAGATGTGTTATTGGACTTCAGAAAAGTGCATGGTGATAAGTTTACATATTATCTGGACGGTTACACGAATAATAAAATCGAAATAGATATGAAATGCAATACTTGTCGTAACATATTTAGTCAACGAGCCGACTGTCATTTGAATGGGCAAGGATGTCCTTATTGTGCCGGTAAACACAAAACAACTCAGGTATGTATATTGGAATTTGAGGAAATCCATAGAAATAGATTTAATTATGATAAATTTATCTATAGTGGTGCTCATACAGATGGAACTATAATGTGTAATAAGTGTGAGCAGGAATTTTTCCAGCCGCCAAGTGAACATTTATCTGGAAATGGATGCCCGTATTGTAGAATGTCAAAGGGAGAAATTTCAATTATGAATTTTTTAGATGACAATATTATCGATTATAGTTGTCAAAAAAGATATGCTGATTGCAGAGGGTTGGGAAATTTGCCGATTCCGTTTGATTTTTTTATCCCGAAATATAATTTATTAATAGAATTTGATGGAGTTCAACATTATAAACTAGGGTGTAATTTTAGAGGTCATACAATGACTAGCGAGGAGTTTGCCAAAATAAAAGAACATGACCGCCGTAAAAATGAATACGCTAAAATAAATAATATTGACTTATTGCGAATTCCATATTACAATATAAAGAGAATACCGGAGATACTTAGAGAAAAACTAAATAAATGAGAATATTTGATAATGAGCAATTTACTATTTAACATTCGATTTGGAAGTTATCATTTACAATTGAGTAAAGAATATAAATTATCATTCCATAAAAATAAATATTATATTAAAAATAAGCCGAATAAATGGTTTGCGGTATATTGTTGGTTTGGAATACATTATGAGTGATTATATTTATGATTCCGAAGAAATCTTGGATTTCTTAACTAGTAGTCGAAATACATACTATGCTAAATGTGAATGTATAGTCAGAAGATTCATAACTGGGAATTATAACTTTCCATTATCAATATAATTATAAATTTAAAATAATATGATTAAAATATTTAATGCCCTTGTATATTGTAATTGTAAGCGAGACTGGACGTTACAATCTTTATATCGTCGATTATTTAATGGATATTGGGTATGTCAAGAATGTGGCAAGAAAACAATAAGTAAACTTAAAAATAAAATATGATTAACCCCCCTACAATAGTATGTTTATGTGGTTCCACCAAATTTAAAGATGAATTTATACAAGCCAACAGAGACGAAACCCTAAAAGGTAACATTGTATTGACGGTTGGATTATTTGGACATCACGAACCAAATTTTGATATGTCCAGCGAAATGAAAGTAATGTTGGACGAATTACATAAGAGAAAAATCGATTTGGCCGATGAGGTGTTGATAATTAACGTAAATCATTATATCGGTAATTCTACTAAATCGGAAATTGAATATGCCAAGAATGCCGGAAAGATTGTTAAATATTTATGGAAATAAAAACAACCTATAGATTAGTAGAACAAGATAAATGTGGAAACTTAAAGACTCTATTCCATGGAATTAATGGGTCTCGGAAACTTCCTATTAATACATGGATACGTGCCGACATTAAAATGGTAAGTGAGGGAGTCAATGGTAAGAAATATTTGAGCGGATTCCATTCACTGGGAACACGGGAAGAGTGTTTAAAATACTCTAAGAAGTTTAAAAATAAACAGCATAGATATGTTGTTCAAATTAAAATTAAAAATATACGGATGAAAAAGCATAGCCCGTCTAAAGTTTATTTGTCTGAATATATGATGATAGAAGAGCCATATCAATTAACTAGAATATGAAATACGTTAAATTAACGGCAAAAAAAGATACTTGGTTTAAAGAAGGAACGGAAGTATATGATTATGATTATCCATATTCAGATAAAAAACATATTACGTTAGAATATTGGAAAAAATCAATGGGTGATTGGGGAGGTGGTGGGATATATGTTTGTGGAATACGAGTATGCGACGATAATCCAAATGAGAATGGAATGGGATTTAAATCTGGAGATGAACGTGAAGATGGTGAGTGGTGTAGGTGTGATGAATTCAACGTGGAGATATTATGATTAACAAGATATACAAATATATTAATGAGTATAGGTCTAATTTGATAGTCCCAAGATATATCCAACTAACAAGGAATGAAATGCAAAATTTAAATGATAGTCCAAGTCCAAATTTTAATTTTATAGAGTGTAATTTTAATGGTATTCCTGTGGTAGAGTCTGCACTGGCAATTGAAAAACGAACATATCAGGAAAAGTCATTGAAGGCACATAATTTTACAATATTGGCCGAAAATGACTTATTTCCAAGTGATATAGATATGGAAATAAATGAATATCAAGATTATATATCTGGAAAATTGAAAACTGAGTTATTTTATAGACTATATGCTGATGATACTGTAATTTCCCATACATTTGAATGTGACCCTTGGAAATGGATAAAAGAAAAGCTACATCTTACCAAATGGTTTCCGGTTAAATTTAAAACTATTAAGATTGATGGTAAAGTATTATATCCCAAATTAAATATCAAGTTTCCTCATAATACTCACGCCGTAAAATTTAAAATAAGTTGATAAAGAATTAAAAGTTGATATACTTCACAATATGACAAGAGAACAACTTCAACACGGACAAGATATTTTAAAACAGATAAGCGATTTAAAATTACAATTGAATAATATTGATAATTATAATTTAGATTATCCGGTTGATTATATGGCGGCACCCCATATTAAGAAATATATGTTAGGACATATGGTAGATTTTAAATCACAATATAAAAAAGTATTGGAAAATCAAATCGATATTCTAAACGTCGAATTTCAAAATTTATGAATATAGAATTAAAAGTAAAATTACAAAGAGCCATTAATAGAGTAATAATTGATGGTTGTGAAGATGGATTGTGGGAACAATTAATTCATCCAAAGCTAATAGAACAAATGACCAACGCCGCAGAATTAGTATTTGACTCGGCACAAGATGCTCAAGAATATAACTTTCACGAAGAACAAAAATGAAAAAATAAATAAAAATAATCAGTATTTTATGATAAGTGTTTTATATTTATAAGGAGAACCAATTATGGGAAGAAATAAAAAATATGAAACACTCGAACAGCAACGAGACGCTAAACAAAAAGATAACAGGTTGTATTATCAACGACACAAAAAAGAACTCTCCGAAAAGAGAATGCGAGCATACTGGAAAAAAGTTTCGAAAAATGTGTAAGTTATGTTGGCAAGATAAATTTATAGAAGAGGCAATTGAGTTGCATGGAGATAAATTTACATATGATGATGTTAAATATACTAATAGTCTCACACCAGTCAGTATAAAATGCAACTCATGTGGAAAGACGTTTAAACAGACACCAAGCAATCATTTAAGTGGTAAAGGATGTCGTGATTGTTCCTTTATAGCTATGGGACTTAAACGTAGATTAACAACCGATGTTTTTATATCTAAATCCGCTGAGATGCATAATAACAGTTACGATTATATATCTGTTGAATATGTCAATTCTAGAACACCAGTAACGATTAAGTGTAATACATGTGGAAAAATATTTGAGCAAACCCCAAACCAGCATCTCAGCGGACATGGATGTTCGGACTGTGCTATCCAATACCGAGCTAAGGCAATCAGTTCTAATACAGATGAATTTATTATTAAAGCAATCGGAATTCATGGTGATGATTATAATTATCAGTATGTGAAATATGAAAACGCAAAAACAAAAGTAGATATCATATGCAATAAATGCAGCACCAAATTCCTACAAACGCCGGTTGACCATTTAAGTGGAAGGGGATGTCCGAAATGCAAAACATCTAAAGGAGAGCTTAAAATATTAAAATTCTTACGGTTTAAGAATATACCATACATACATCAAAAGAAATATTCCGATTGTAGAAATCCCAAAACAAATCTAAAATTGATATTTGATTTTTATATTCCAATTAAAAATATATTAATAGAATTTGATGGAAAGCAACATTATAAAAAAGGATGTAATCTTAGAGGTCATATTATGACGGATGAAGAATTTAAACGTCAAAAAATACGGGATAGAATTAAAAATGAATATTGTGTGAAAAATAACATACGATTGATTAGAATTTCGTATCGAGAGATAATGTCAATCGATAAAATATTGGAACGGAAATTAAAATAAGTTTACTCTATAGAGTATAAATGCTATTATATCATATAAATGAAAAAATCAATTCTAGAATTATTTATAAAAAAGTTTAGTTTGGAAGGTGTAATTCCAAAAGTTAAACTCAAATATACAGCCGCTAATAAAACTCTACATGCTCGTGCTGTATGCGACAATCGTAGTTTTATGGTAGACGTAATTTTAAATGATTTTGATGGATTTGGGATTGATGATGCTATTATTTGCGTGGGTGATGTTGATAAAATGAAGGGAATGTTAAAACCTTTTGGAGAAGATATTACCATGGCGGTGAATAAGACCGACAGCGGGGACAGAGTATTAGGAGTTACTCTCAATGATGTTGATTGTGAAGTCTACTGTGCAGCGGCAGACCCAATATCAATCGATGCAGTTCCGAAGAATGTGGACGCACTTCCGGCTCCAGACGTTATTATTCCCTTGACTGACGACCTTATTGAAAAAATTATAAAGTCTAAAATGGCATTGAAGGATGTTGATTTATTTGCGGTTGGAATGAATAAGAAAAATGTATTTGAAATGGTGTTTGGGTATTTAACTTCAAATTCAAATAAAATACGTCTAACGCCACCCACGGACTCCGTTAAGAATAAACTAACCTCGGCAATGCAATTCCCGATTAAGAATATATGTGAAATTTTGAAATCGAATTCCGATATGGCCGGTGGAGTATTATTTATTAACAATGCTCAGAATATGATACATATATCATTTAAGAATCCAACGTTTACATGTAACTATTATCAATTTAGTAATAATAAATCTTAATTGTATGGAGTTTTTTGTTGTTTGTTATATATTTATAAGGAGAACCTAATTATGGGACGAAAAAAAATATATGAAACAAGAGAACAACTTAAAATCGCCCAACGTAAGTGGCGGCGAGATTACTATGCAAAAAATAGAGAAGAATGTAAACGAAAAAGAATGCAGAGTTACTTTAACTCTAAAAGAAAAAAGGGCAATGTGGCATCTAAAAAATAAAGAGAAAAACAATGCACGTAGTAGAAATTTTAGAAAAAATAATACGCAATATTTTATAGATTATAGAAATAAAAATATAGAAAAGATAAAACAAAAAGATAAAGAATACAGATTTAAAACACGAGAACAGCGGGGAGAATATGAACGCACATACATAGCAACACATAAAGAATCGATAAGACGTAAACAATCATTATATTATTTAAAAAATAAAGAATATATAGATATTAGAAATAAAGAATATTATAAAAATCATATATCCGAACGTAAAGCATACGCAAAAGACTGGGGAATAAAGAATAGAATTTTTAGAAATAAAAGAAATCAAGAGTATTATCTAAAGAATAAGGATAAAATTAAGGAATATGCATCAAAAAATCGAGATAGAATAAACATGCGGAGACGCCTTAGGTTGCAGAGCGATATACCATATAAGTTATCATGTTATTTAAGAATTCGGATGTGGCAAGCAATACGAGGAAAAACTAAGGTTGGTTCTGCCGCCAAGGATTTAGGCTGCTCATTAAAATACTTTAAACATTATATTTCTGGTAAATTTATAACCGGAATGACGTGGGAGAATTATGGAAATGCTTGGCATCTTGACCATATTATTCCTCTTTCTTCCTTTGATTTGACAAACAGAGAAGAATTTTTAAAAGCAGTTCATTATACTAACATTCAACCACTATGGGCTACGACGGCAATAGCTAGAGAAAATGGTGATATGACTTCTATTGGAAATTTAGAAAAAGGGGATAAAATAAGTTGTTAATCCCATACTATCTGATATAATGATTATATCATAACATTTGTAAAATTAAACCATAATATGTTTAAAATATTTAGAAAGAAACAGCCCAAGATTGGAGTCAATGCATATCGTCTTAATATTCAGACTGATATTTCGGCATATGAACTTCATCAATTAACATATCAACGATTGTTTTCATCGTATATGGAACGAGATGCGTGGTATAATAATTTATCCGATTTATGTAAGAGGCACGTGGTAAAATATGAAGAATTAGTAGATTATAACAAATTATATGTTTAAATTTGAACTAGAAGAGCAAGAAGACCCAAGTAAGACTTCAAGTATCTGGGCGGAAAAATACCGACCTGACAAATTGGAAGACTTTATTGGTAGTGATGATATTGTAAAATCTTCCAAAATATGGATTGAAAATAAAGAAACTCCTCAGTTATTTTTATTTGGAACTGCGGGAACAGGTAAGACCAGTCTTTCCAAACTATTAATTAAGAATATCCCATGTGACTCATTAATAGTAAATTCCTCGGACGAGACTGGTATTGACTCAATGAGGAACAAGGTTCAAGATTTTGCAATGACTATGGGGGTTCAGCCACTAAAGATAATTCTACTTGATGAGTTTGACCGAGTATCGCCAGAGGCTCAGTGCCTATTGCGTAATTTAATGGAGACTTATTCTGCCAATGTTAGATTTATTTTAACTGCAAATTATAAAGAACGGATAATTGAACCGATAACTTCTAGATGTCAATCATTCGAAATTAAGCCACCATCTAAGATTGACGTGATGAAACTTATTGTCAAAATACTAACTTCCGAGAAGATTATCTTTCAGAAAGAAGACGTGGCATTTATAGTCAATAGTTATTATCCAGATATCCGTAAAATAACTAATTTTACCCAACAATCATCAGTAGATGGAACGTTGATACTTACAAAGTCAAGTTCCCTCGACCACGACTATAAAGTTAAATTGGTCGAATTATTAAAATCATCCAAGAGTAATAGAGATGCGTTTAAAGAAATCCGCCAATTAGTTATGGACGCCGCATTTTCAAATTATGATGAAGTTTACAAATACTTATTTAATAAGGTTGATGACTACTCTGGCAATAATGCCGCTGAGGTTATTCTAAATTTGGCTGAGGCAGTATATCAAAGTTCATTGGTATTTGAGCGTGAGATTACGTTTGTTGCGGCGATGCATAAAATTATAGAAACAGTTAAGAAATAATATGAAATGGTATAATACAGATAAGACAAAAATGATTGACCTATCAAAAGTTGGTCAGTTTGATTATAATCCAAACACAAAGATATTGGTGATTTCGGTTGATGGCAATCCTCAACCAGTCCCGAAACAGTATACCGAAGAAATTTATCAATTATTAATCTCCATGGATGATATATATACTCAATCCAATAAAAAACAGTTATTAACCGAAACAAACAAAGTATGAACCAAAAGATTAAACCATTAAATTTAAATGAAGTAAGTTATTTTTTTTATGACGATGACGGTCGAATTTTAAAATTAGTTTCTGAGGGAACTAATTATCAATTTGATGGGGAGCAAGCAATAGAAATTCATAAGATATTACTCTCGAAAAGCAAAGTAAACGAACAAAAATCGGGAAAACAACTAATACAAGGATAAACAGTTATGATTGAAGAAAAACAAAAGCAGATATTAAACGAGGTAGTTAGCAATTTTGGAAAACAAGAATGGTTCCGAGACGCAACTATTTATGTCAACCATCCCGAAACCGGATGTCCCACATTGGAATTTAAAGTGAATTACATCCCGATTATGGAACGAAAGAATGTGGTTGCATTTGTCCAATCAAAGGGACTGCAATACTTCTTTACCACCGTAGATAGAGACGGAAATAAGGCATAATAATTATTTATTTGATATTATCTCGTATATTTATAGTGTATGAGTAATATACGAGAAAATAATTTTGAGGGTGGTGGTGGCGGAGCCGGAGGAATGTCGGGACTTGGGGGTTCTTATGGGACATATTCGAGTCCAGATGCCGTGCAAGACCCAGACCATTTTGAGGGAAGCAATGCTAATAAGGCAATGGGGTCTACTAGCAACACAAGTAAAGGGTTGGTTTCTCCTGCGGAGTTAAAGGCCGGAGTTAATCAAATAATGTCAAAGAAAGAAACTCCAACCCCAGACGATGTAATAAGTGGTCTTCAGTATGAAATGGGTAAAATGATTAAAAAAGACAAGGCAGTGGCTAAGGGCATTGTAATTGGAAATTTAAGAAAAGACCCACATTATTATCGGGATTTAAACCAACTCAACTCATCAGAAGATGCAATTACCCAAAATATACGAGAAAATATGAATACTGACGATATACGTGGCGGAGTTAATATTTCAGAAACTAAGAAAATATTTGCTGATATGTTTAAGGCACATGAAAACAAGTATGACGTTGATTCCCGCATTATAGATGCATTTAGGGAGTCGGTAGCCAATAAAAATAAACGGAAGCTTGATTTTAAAGATAAATTAGATTAATAATATTGGCGTTATAGCTCATTGTGTTTATATTTATAATACATGAGCAATAACAAATACTTTATTAAAACTGGCGGGCTTAACGAGTTCGTATTAAATACGGATAATGAGTCTAACAAGAACCCATTAAATCCAGCCGATGCCAATTCCGACACCAACACCCCCGCCGCCAAGGACAATCCACTCACAAGTCCTCAAGACGCAAAAGTAGTATCTCCAAATATAATTGGAATTGCGGTTAAGGGGTCATCCACGAGCACCACCGCAACCGGTGAGGTTCCATCTAAAAATGCACTCTCAGGTTACGAGCCAATCGACAACGAAAAAAATAACAGTGAGATTGTCGATAAAACTCCTGAAAACTCCGAACTAAACGACCCATCGAAATTAAAAAATGATGAGCCGTCTACATCTGAAGAAGAACATCCACATCAAATTCAGTCTGGCGAGACCGAAAAAAGCCACAAGACAGAGATGGATATCGACGCCTCAAATTCTGGTGGAGTTTCACCACAATCCGGCGAAGTTGACATTGAAGTGGATGAGAAATTGACGCCGGAACATGAAAAAGTCCAGAAGTTGGAATCTCTTTGTGAGACATATTCAAAACGTCCATTTCTCACGATGCGTGAAGTGTTGTTACTTAACAAGTCCAAAAAAATTCTAAGCTCGATTAAAAAATAATTTATATGGATAGTGCTAAAAAAGAACTTCT